>Ga0102589_1000232_pt1 | contig 140675 bp, 122 predicted proteins | sample AraplaMF_Col_mLB_FD_76858 | JGI IMG/M metagenome (GOLD analysis project Ga0102589, IMG submission 76858) | Arabidopsis root microbial communities from the University of North Carolina, USA - plate scrape MF_Col_mLB | ecosystem: Host-associated > Plants > Roots > Endosphere | place: USA...
ATCCGCCTGCAGATCACCGATCCGGAAGGCACGGTCTGGGAAGACCTCGTGCCGAAGGAAAAGAACATCCTGGTGCACGAAGGCCAGGTGGTGAACAAGGGCGAATCCGTGGTCGACGGCCCGGCGGACCCGCAGGACATCCTGCGCCTGCTGGGCTCCGAAGAGCTGGCGCGCTACATCGTGGACGAAGTGCAGGACGTGTACCGCCTGCAGGGCGTGAAGATCAACGACAAGCACATCGAGGTGATCGTTCGCCAGATGCTGCGCCGCGTCGTGGTCGACAACGCCGGCGACACGAGCTACATCTCCGGCGAACAGGTCGAACGCAGCGAAATGCTCAACACCAACGACGCCCTGCGCGCCGAAGGCAAGATCCCCGCGACGTTCACCAACCTGCTGCTGGGTATCACGAAGGCATCGCTGTCGACCGACTCGTTCATCTCGGCCGCTTCGTTCCAGGAAACGACGCGCGTGCTGACCGAAGCCGCGATCATGGGCAAGCGCGACGAGCTGCGCGGCCTGAAGGAAAACGTCATCGTCGGCCGCCTGATTCCCGCGGGCACCGGCATGGCTTACCACCAGGCGCGCAAGGTCAAGGATCAGATGGACGAGGCCGAGCGCCGCGCCATCGCCGAATCCGAAGCCGCCGAACTGGCGGGTTCGACCAGCGATGTTTCCAGCACGGCCGACGCCAGCGAAGGCGCCGCGACCGAATAACCGGCTAGCATCACCGGCCATGACCGGTACCCCACGCCCCCCGACCGCCCCGGTTGGGGGGCGTTTTTACTTGTGCTTTCCATGAGATGTCGTTCCCGATGAGTGTGTTGCCCGAGTCGCTGGCCGGCTGGATCGCCGTTGCGGTGCTGTTGTTCTGGTTCGTCGGCGCCTACAACCGGCTGGTGCGCCTGCGCGCGGCCGTCCTGCAGGCCTATGCCACGCTCGATGCGGCGCTGGGCAAGCAGCTCGATTTCGTCCAGGCCAGCATCACCGCCGCGCCGCAGGCGGATGCGCCGACGCAGGAGCTCCTGTCTTCGGTGGCGCCGCTGCAGGCGGCCACCACGCAATTGGCCACCTTGCTGGGGGCCACCCGGCTGCATCCGCTCGATGCCGGCGGCATGGCCGCGCTGGCCACCGCCTTGCAGGTGCTGGTCAATGCCTGGCAGCGCCAGCATCCGGATGCGGTGACGGTCTTCGAGGCGGACGGAACCCTCTCGCGGCCGATGCCGATCCAGGCGGGCGCCGATGCGGCGGCCATGGCGCCGGGTGCCACCACGCCGATCGCATGGCCCGAACCCTCGGCGGCGGCAGAAATTGCGCGCAGCCAGTTCAATCTGGCGGTGGCGCACTACAACACCGCGATCGCCCAGTTCCCGGCGCTGCTGGTGGCATGGGCCGTGCGTCTGCGTCCCGCTGCGCCCCTGCTCTGAGGCTGCGGTTTCCTTTTTTACATGGCGCGCGGCGCAGTGACTTCCGCCCGCCCGTTACCATCGCCCCAACTTGTCAGAACTACCTTCCGATTCCCCCAGCAACGCGGCACCGCCGCTGCAGCCGCCGCTGTGGCGCCAACTGCAATTGACCGCGGCGGCGCTGGCGTCGATCCGCGCCGGCACCTCGGGCTCCGTGGCGTTCGAAGCCGTCGAGCCTGCGTTGCGGCCCGGCGTGCAGGCGCTCGGCTTCCAGGTGCTGCGCTGGCTCGGCCGCGCCGAGGCGCTGCGCCGCCACCTGGCCAAGCGCACGCCGCCGCCGCTGCCCGACGCCTTGCTCTGCACGGCGCTGGGCCTGGCCTGGGACGCCGAACGCGCGCCCTACGAACCTTTCACGCTGGTCGACCAGGCCGTCGAGGCCGCCAAGCGCAACCCGGCCACGCGGGCGCAGGCCAGCTTCATCAATGCCTGCCTGCGGCGCTTCCTGCGCGAACGCGACGAGCTCGTCGCCGCCACCGACCACGAGCCGGTGGCGCAATGGAACCATCCGCGCTGGTGGATCGAACGGCTCAAGCGCGACCATCCGCGCGACTGGCAGCGGGTGCTGGGAGCCGACAACGCGCAGGCGCCGATGACGCTGCGCGTCAATCTCCAGAAATCCACCACGGACTCCTATCTGGCTGAGCTGGAAGCGGCGGGCCTGTCCGCCATCCGCGTGGGAGCCGGCGGCTTGCAGCTGGGACGCGCCCGGCCGGTGCAGCAACTGCCCGGCTTCGCCGACGGCGCCTGCTCGGTGCAGGACGCGGCCGCGCAACTCGCGGCGCCCCTGCTGCTCGACGGCCTGCTGCCCGTGAAAGCCGGCGCCGCGCCTTTGCGCGTGCTGGATGCCTGCGCCGCCCCCGGCGGCAAGACCGCGCATCTGCTCGAACTGGCCGGCCCCGGCGCGGCCGAGGTGGTCGCCCTCGAGGTCGATGGCGTCCGCAGCCGCCGGATCGACGAGACCCTGGGCCGCCTCGGCCTGAAGGCCCAGGTGGTGGTGGCCGATGCGGCGCGCCCCGCCGACTGGTGGGACGGCAGGCCTTTCGACGCCATCCTGCTCGACGCGCCGTGCACCGCCTCGGGCATCGTCCGGCGCCATCCCGACGTCCGCTGGCTGCGCCGCGAGAGCGACACCGCCCAGCTGGCGGCCCAGCAGGCCGTGCTCCTGGCCGCGCTCTGGCCGCTCGTGCGGCCCGGCGGCCGGCTTCTTTATTGCACCTGTTCCGTGTTTCGCGAAGAGGGTTCGCAACAAATTGACGCGTTTCTTGCGCACAACACTGACGCACGATTGCAACCGTCCCCGGGGCATTTGCTGCCCCAAAGCGGGGGGAATGTCCGTGGTGTCCCGGACAATCCCTCAGGTGATCACGACGGCTTCTTCTACGCCCTGCTTGAAAAACGCTGAGCCCGCCCGGCCGGTCCTGCAGGCCGTGCTGCTCCTGTTCTGGGTGGTGCTGCTCGCGTGGCTGCCGGCCCCGGCGGTCGCGCAAGGCCGCACGGGTGCGACGGTCACCCAGATGCGCCTGGAACAGGCCGACGACGGTGTCTACCTCAGCGCCGCCGTGCAGTTCGAGCTGCCCTCGCTGGTCGAGGAGGTGCTCGACAAGGGCATCGCCATCTACTTCGTGGCCGAGGCCGAGATGTACCAGGAGCGCTGGTACTGGACCGACCGCAAGGTCGCGCAGGTCACGCGCCACATGCGGCTGGCCTACCAGCCGCTCACCCGCCGCTGGCGGCTCAACGTGTCGCCGGTCCCGATCACCGGCGCCGCCGGCTTCGGCATCTCGCTGAACCAGAATTTCGACAGCCTCGGCGATGCGCTGGAGGCCATCAAGCGCATCGGCCGGCTGCGCATGGGCGATGCGGCCGAGATCGGCGACGACCCGCTGCACCAGGTGATGTTCCGGTTCCGGCTCGACACCTCGCAGCTGCCGCGGCCGTTCCAGATCGGCGTGGTCGGGCAGGCCGACTGGAACATCTCGGCCGAGCGCACCGCACGGCTGGCGCTGGAGAAGCCGCGATGAGCGGCAAACCGCGCAGCGGCGCCGCGGCCACACCCGCCGCACGCCGCACGCGCGCGATGCGCTGGGCCGTGGGCGTGGGGGCCGCGCTGGTCACGGCCATCGGCCTCGTGCTGATGTTCCTGCTGGCCCAGGCCACCAACAACCGCGCGCTGTACGAACGCTATTACGTGCGCCTCTTCGGCATCAACGTCGTGGTGGCGGTGCTGCTGGTGCTGGTGATCGGCTGGGTTGCCTTCCGGCTGCTGCGGCGGCTGCGCCAGGGCAAGTTCGGCAGCCGCCTGCTGATCAAGCTGGCGGCCATCTTCGCGCTGGTGGGCGTGGTGCCCGGGGCGCTGGTCTATGTCGTGTCCTACCAGTTCGTCGCGCGCTCGATCGAGAGCTGGTTTGACGTCAAGGTCGAAGGCGCGCTCGACGCCGGCCTGAACCTCGGGCGCGCCACGCTCGATTCGCTGTCCGACGATCTGGCGACCAAGACCCGCGCCGCCAGTGCCCAGCTGTCGCAGGTGCCCGATGCGACGGCCGGCCTCGTGCTGGAGCGCATTCGCGACCAGCTCGAGGCGAGCGACGTGGTGCTGTGGACCAGCTCGGGCCAGCTCATCGCCGGCGCGGGCGTCTCGCGTTTCCAGCTCAATCCGGAACGGCCGACCGCACAGCAGTTTCGCCAGGTGCGCCCGGACCGCGCGCTCGCGCACGTCGAAGGCCTGGACGAGACCGCCGTCCCCGGCGGCACCCCGGCCGCCGCGACCGTGCGCGCACTCGCCATGGTGCAGCGGCCGGGTTTCGACTTCGACACCGCGCCGCGTTACCTGCAGGTCACCCGGGTCCTGCCGCCGGCCGTGGTCGCCAACGCGCTGGCCGTGCAGGAGGCCAACCGCGAATACCAGGAACGGGCGCTGGCGCGCGAGGGGCTGCGCCGCATGTACATCGGCACCCTCACGCTGAGCCTGTTCCTTGCCGTGTTCGGCGCGGTGCTGTTGGCCGTGCTGTTCGGCAACCAGCTGGCCCGCCCGCTGCTCGTGCTGGCCGACGGCGTGCGCCAGGTGGCCGCCGGCGACCTGCGGCCCACCGCCGTGCTGCAGGGCAAGGACGAGCTGGGCGGCCTCACGCGTTCGTTCTCGGTCATGACCCAGCAGCTGGCCGATGCCCGCGGTGCAGTCGAAAAGACCATGGGCCAGCTCGACGCCGCCCGCGCCAACCTGCAGACCATCCTCGACAACCTGACCTCCGGCGTGATCGTGCTCGACGCCAACGGCACCATCCTCTCGACCAATCCCGGCGCCACCCGCGTCCTGCGCGCGCCTCTGGCGGCCTACGAAGGCCAGCGCCTCGTCGAGGTGCCGGGGCTGGCCGATTTCGGCGCCAAGGTGCAGCAGCAGTTCGAGGAATTCCAGGTCGAGCGCATGCAGCACGGCCTCGACCACTGGCAGCACGCCTTCGAGCTGCACGCCACCGGCATCGACCTGCCGCAGCAGGACGCCGCCATCAACATCGTCGCGCGCGGCGCGGAACTGCCCGGCGCCGCGCGGCTGCTGGTGTTCGACGACATCTCCGAAATCGTCTCGGCCCAGCGTGCACAGGCCTGGGGCGAGGTGGCGCGCCGCCTGGCGCACGAGATCAAGAATCCGCTGACGCCGATCCAGCTCTCCGCCGAGCGCCTCGAGATGAAGCTCTCGGGCAAGGTCGAGCCGGCCGAGCAGGCCATCCTGGTGAAGTCCGTCAAGACCATCGTCGATCAGGTCGACGCGATGAAGCGGCTGGTGAACGAATTCCGCGACTACGCGCGGCTGCCCGCGGCCGACCTCAAGCCGGTCGATCTCAACGCCCTGCTCGTCGATGTGCTCCAGCTCTACAACGCCGAGAGCCTGCCCATTGCGCTGCGCTCCGAGCTCGACGAACGCTGCCCGCCCATCCGCGGGGATGCGCAGCAGATCCGCCAGGTCATCCACAACCTGCTGCAGAACGCACAGGACGCCGCCGAGGCCGCCGCCGACAGCACCGGCAGGGCGGGCGAGGTCGTCATCCGCACCCGGCTCGGCGATTCGGGCCAGCGGGTGCGCCTGACCGTGCAGGACAGCGGCCCCGGCTTTGCCGAAAACATCCTGAAGCGTGCCTTCGAGCCCTACGTCACGACGAAAACAAAAGGTACCGGTTTGGGGCTCGCCGTGGTCAAGAAGATCGCCGACGAGCACGGCGCGCGCATCGAGCTTTCCAACCGCGTTGTCGACGGGGCTGTAGCAGGGGCACAAGTCTCGCTATCATTCGCGCTGGCAGGCGAGCCGCGGGCAGCGGCCGCTCACACCGAAGATTCGAAGTCTTCGACCAGCTGAGCCCGAACGAATCCATCGCGCAGGCGACGGCCGGGCCGGCGGACCAACACATACCAGCGCATACAACAAGCAGCACTCATGGCAAACATTCTCGTGGTCGATGACGAGCTGGGCATCCGGGACCTGCTCTTCGAAATTCTCAATGACGAAGGCCACAACGTGGAGCTCGCGGAGAACGCCGCCGAGGCACGCGCCGCGCGGCAACGCGCGCGGCCCGACCTCGTGCTGCTCGACATCTGGATGCCCGACACCGACGGCGTCACGCTGCTCAAGGAGTGGTCCACCGCCGGCCTCCTGAGCATGCCCGTCATCATGATGAGCGGCCACGCCACCATCGACACCGCGGTCGACGCCACGCGCATCGGCGCCTTCGCCTTCCTCGAAAAACCCATCACGCTGCAGAAACTGCTCAAGGCCGTGGAGCAGGGGCTCGCGCGCGAGAGCGCACGGCGCGCCGCGGCCGGCGTGGTTCCCGCACCTGCCGGCGGCCACCAGGCGGCGGCCATCACGACGACGGGCGACAGCTTGCTGATGGCGTCGCTCGCGGCCGTGCCGGTGCCCGATGCCGGCCCGCAGTCGACCCAGAGCTTCGACCTCGACCGCCCGCTGCGCGATGCGCGCGACGGTTTCGAGAAGGCGTACTTCGAATTCCACCTGGCCATGGAGAACGGTTCGATGACCCGCGTGGCCGAGAAAACCGGCCTTGAACGCACCCATCTCTATCGCAAGCTCAAACAACTTGGCGTCGATCTTTCCAGAGGGCGCAGAAGCGCTGTATAATTTGAGGCTGCACACAAAGGCCCGGTAGCTCAGTTGGTAGAGCAGCGGATTGAAAATCCGCGTGTCGGTGGTTCGATTCCGCCCCAGGCCACCAATATCACTTGCGCGGTTCTCCGCTTAAGTCCGAAAGCCCTAAGTAAATCAACTACTTAGGGCTTTCTTGTTTCCGCAGCCTCGTCTTTCGGTTCATGGCCTTGGCCGCGTGGATTCGCGAAGTCGATGCCATGTCTGCGCACGACAGGGTCTGAGCCGTACCGCGCACAGCGCCCGGTGGACGCTCTTTCGACAGGCGGACGTCGATCACTCCGGAAGTACAGGCGCCGGACTCCTGACCATCAGCTTGACGGTATACGGCCCGACGCTGTTGAGCTTCGAGGCCCCATACAGAAATTCGCCCGTGTGCTTGAACCCGAAGCCCTTGAACACGCGGGTGTCGTTGCGATCCGGGTTGCTGCTTTGGAGCAGGTAGAAAAGCCCATGAAGGTCGGCCAGCTGCTGGAACGGTCGCGACATGCGGGAGGCCACGCGCTTCTGCTCATGCGCCGGGTGGACGCAGACCATGCCGCCGTAGATGCATCGCTCGGGCACGCGTTCGCGCACGCGCATCGCATGGGTCGCGCGCTGCAGGGCGGCCGAAGCGCGCTGGGCCGCGAGGGTTCGGCGCAAGCCGTAGGCACGCAAGGCGGCATGAGCGCCCACCGTCAGTTCGTGCAAGAGCCCTGGCGTTGACAGGACGGCGCTCGGCAATGTCCTGAGCGCCGCACCGCGGACCGTGCGGCCGCCATGCAGTTCATCGTGCGCGGTTTCCAGCACCACCACGCCGCCCGTGCGGAACGCCGCCTGCAGAAGGTAGTGGATGACGCGGCTGATTTTTTTCTCGGCATCGACGAAGTCGCCCGCACGGACGCGCTGCACATCGGCGGGCCGCAGCCACGCGATCCAGGCCTTGTCGCCGTTTCTCACGAATGCCTGCGTCATCACCGAGGCCGCGTGCACCAGATCTTCCGATGTGGCGGCGATGTGCACCCGGGGCGCACCCGGCTCCGTCCCGCTGACGGCGTTCTGCCTTTCGATCAAGTCCACCAGGCTTCGAAGGATGGCGGCTTCGATGTTGAGCTCGATACGGGACACGGCGTGTCAGCCCAGCTCGTGCTCGCCGACCGTCACCAGGTGATCGACCGAAAAGCCGTTGAACGCGCAGCGCACGCTTTCCGAGTAGGCGCCCACGTGCTGGAACTCGATCCAGTCGCCCTCTTGCAGGCGGGCGGGCAAGGCATACGGAAACGCGAGCCGGTCGTTGCTGTCGCAGGTCGGTCCGAAGACGACGAACTCGCTTCGGCCATCGGCCGCCGCATCGATCGGCTCGTCGCCGCGCCATGCCCGCACCGGCAGCTGGAAGAACTGCTGCGCCGGCAGCAGGCCCCCGAAGATGCCGGCACCGCAGTAGAGCGCCTGGTCCTTGCGAAGGATGACCCGCGCAAAGAGCGACATGCAGTCGTACGCCAGCACACGCCCCGGCTCGCACAACAGCTCCACACGCTTCAGCGCCGCGGACGAGGCGACGAACTCGCCCAGCCGCTGGAGCATCGAGGCCGGCGGCGGCATCGGCATGTTGTCGTAGCGCGCCGGAAAGCCGCCGCCGATGTCCAGTGCGGCCACGGGGGCGTCCGCCTGCTCGATCAGCCTGGCGGCCGTCTGCATCGCGGCCAGGTAAGGCTCGACGCTGATCGTCTGCGAGCCCGGGTGGAACGCGATGCCCGATGACCACCGTGTCTGCGCCGCGATGCGCTGGAGAAGCCGCAATGTCTCCTGGTGCGACGCGCCGAACTTGCTGTTCAGGTCGTAGAGCGCATCCGACGCGCCCGAATGAAATCGCACGTAGACACGCAGCGAAGGCTCCTGCGTCGGCAGCACCTCGAGCAGCTTCTCGAGCTCCGCGGCGCAATCGACCACGAAGTCCCGCAGCCCCAGTTCCCTCCAGGCGCGTTCGATGTCGCGGCGCGACTTGGCGGGGTTCATGAACCAGCAGCGTGCGCCCGGCGTCTCGGCCTGCACGAGAAGGGCTTCGCCGATCGAGGCCACGTCGAAGCCCGCGACACCCGCGGCGCGCACGGTCGAGATCACCTGCGGCAATGGATTGGCCTTCACCGCATACAGCACGCTGCCCGGAAAGCCCTCGACGAAGGCGCTGGCCGCCCGCGCCAGGCGGGCGGGGTTGAAGGTATAGAACGCGTCGAACTCTGTCGCGCGGACGGCGGCGGCGAACTGCATGGTGCTTGTCCCTCGTTGGTCGTGTGGATGTCGTTCAGCGTGCAAGAAGGCCCGCGCCATGCAGGTAGGGCATCAGGCCGGCAATGCTCTGCAGTTCCGCGTCGGGGGCTGCCGCGCCCGGTGTGCGCGGCGTCTCGCCCTTGCCGGTGCGCACCAGCACGCTCGCAAGGCTCGAGGCCCGGGCGCCCGCGATGTCGGTGAGCAGGTCGTCGCCCACCACCAGTGCTTCGCTGGCGGAAACGCCGAGCGCATCGAGCGCGGCCTGGAAGAACACCGCGGAGGGCTTGCCGGTGACGATGGCCGTCCGCCCGGCCGCGGCCTCCAGCCCGAGGATGAAGGCGCCGGCGTCCAGCCGGGGAGGCCCGGCGCCGTCGAACCAGTAGAGGTTGCGGTGCGGCACCACCAGTTGCGCGCCGTCGCGCAGCATGCGGAAGACCCCGTTGAGCAGGTCGTAGTCGAAGCGCTCCGCCACGTCGCCGATCACGACGAAGTCGGGCCGGGTGTCGTCGCGCCGGATGTCCTCGAAGAGGGCGGCCATGGCGTCCGGCACCAGCAGGTGGCACGACGCATCGGGCTGCCTGCGGATGCAGGCGCTGCAGGCCATGCCCGCGGTCTGGATGCTGTCTTCGGCCACGTCGATGCCGCATGCATGCAGTCCGGCGGCGATGTGATGCGGCAGCTTCGCGCTGATGTTGGTCAGAAGCCGCACCGCGAGACCTGCCTCCCTCGCCTCCTGCAGCGCCCGGTTCGCGCCGGCGATGGCTTCGCCCCGGAAGAGCAGGGTGCCGTCGATATCGATCAGCAGCGCCTTCAGTGCCATGCGTGCGCCTCCCGCGAGGGTGCGGCGTGCGCGGGCTGGCCCAGCTCGGCCATGAGGGCCGGTGCCAGCTGCATCAGCGTCAGCGGCGCCTGCCATGCCGGCGCGCCGGGCTGCAGCGTCGGCTCCAGGAAGACGCCCTTGAGCCAGGGCGCGTCGGACCAGCAGGTGTGGTCGCCCCCCTTGCGGCTTTCCGCGGCAAACGGCAGATGGGGAGACTTGAGCAGGCGGGCGGATGCCGGTGGCTGCAGGTACCAGGGACTCGTCCACCCGCCGTCCAGGTCGACCATCGGCCCCTCGATCAGCCCGAAGGCGCCGGGGAGATCGGGCGGCAGGGCGCCGTCCAGCGCATCGACGATGGCCTGCGCCGTCACCCCGGCCGCTGCCATGCGCGCAGGATGCAGGGCCAGCCAGCCGTTCTCGGCCGGGTGATAGAACGCCAACGAGCGCTCCGTGTCGATCTGCCCGGTGCCGGTCGTCACGAGCCAGCCATGCGCCGCGAAGCAGCGGTTGGGTGCGAGGTCGTGGCTCAGCGGCTGCATGCCGTGGTCGGAATGCGCGATGAAGCGGCAACCCGGCGCGAGCAGCGCCTGGCAGCCGTCGAACAGTTCGAAGAGCCAGCGCGCCAGCCGCGCGCGGATCGCACCGGCCACCGCATGTTGCGGCGCGGTCGAGGACGGGGCGAGATGGCGCAGCAGCTGGTGCGACACCAGGTCGATCACCGGGTAGTAGCCCACCGTCAGCTCCGCACCGCCCGCGCGCAGGCTCCACAGGATGTCGTCGAGAAAGCTGCGGTGCATCACCTCGAGCAGGTCGAGCAGCAGCAGCTCGGCCGAGCCGTCGCCGCCCTGGTCGACATGCCGGCCCAGCGCGCCGCTCGCATGCAGCCGGGCCGGGTTGCCCACGCTGCAGGCGCGATGGCGCAGCGCCAGCCGGCGCAATGCGGCGTCGCGGCCATGCACGAACACCGGCTGGAAGCCCAGGAAGCACAGCCGCGGCTGGCCCTCCACGTGCGTGGCGTGAACCGCGACCGCGCGGTTGGTGTCACCGGCCAGCGCGACCGGCAGCGCCGGCGACAGCGCGACGTGGCAGGTGCCACCGAAAGGCACGCGCAGATCGCCGCCGGCCGGCACGCCGTGAAGCACCATCGCGCCGTTGTCGGGCGATACCGACAGGGTGCAATGCAGGTGCAGCGCCGGCACCGACAACACGTCGCCCGGGGCCAGCACCATCGGCGGGCTCACGGGGCGCGCATAGACCTCGGTGTGCGACAGCAGCGCACCCGCGAGCCGCGACGGCTGCACGAAGGGCACGGCGCTGGTGCGGATGCGGCCGCCCGCGACGGCCCAGCGGTCCCACACCATCGGCGTGGCGCGCGGCCAGCGGCCGAAGGCATCGGCGACGGCCAGCGGGTCTCCTGCTTCGGCGTCGGGAATCTCGTAGCCCGTGAGGCCGTGCGCGCTGGCGTCGAGCCCGCTCCAGATGCTGAACAGCGAGGGCGGCGTCTGGCAGTTGGGCGACAGCGGCTCCAGCGGCAGCGCGCACTCCACGCGCAGCGGCAGCATCGGCGCGAGCTGTTGCCACAGCGTGTGCGACAGGCCGTCGACAAGCAGCCAGAACAGGCCCTTCGCGGGCGTCATGCCGCAGCCTCGGCGCGCTCGCCCACGAGCAGCCGGCACAGGCCGTCCACCTGGACCTCCAAGGCCCCGAGGCTGCCGTTGTTGGTGAGCACGTAGTCGGCCTCGATGCGTGCCATCTGCAGGTCGAGCGGGCTGTCCTTCACGACGCTGAGATCGTTCCGCTCGGCCAGCCGCTGCGCGCGCACCTCGGCGCGCGCCGCCACCTTGACCACCCGGAAGCCGGCCTCGCGCAGCGCGGGCCAGTCGATGCGGTCGTCGCGCAGGTCGTCGTTGATCACCACGTCGGCGCGCGAAGCCGCCAGGCGCCGCAGGAAGCCGTCGGCCAGCGCACGCGCATGGATGGCGCGCAGGTGCGTGGCCACGCTTTCCAGCAGCTTCTGGTCCTGCGTCTCGGGCGTGATTGCGATGCCGGCCTCGGCGTAGAACATCGCCTGGATGCGGTACAGCGGTTCGGCCAGCTTCACGACTTCGACCGAATGCCCGCGCGCGAGCAGCCAGTCGCGGATCAGCTGTGCGGTCGTGCTCTTGCCGGAGCCGCTGGGCGCCACGAGGCACAGGCAAAGGCCCGCGCGCGGTGCGGCCGTTTCCGTGGAGATGCGGTTCGACATGCGCTGTGCTCCCCTCTTGCGTTCAGGCGGCGGCCAGCGCCGCGCGGCCCGGCGTGCTGATCCAGGGCAGCGTGCCCAGCGCGGCCGCGACAGGCGCTGCCACGCGCCGCTCCATCGCACGGTCGGCCGGCGGCATGCCGTGCCAGGTCGAGGTGATGAAGGTGTGCGGCCATTCGAAGATGCGCGGGTCGCGCAGCACGTCGTCGATCTCCTCGCCACGCAGCGGCCGGGCGCGCAGCGCCTCGTCCACCGCGACCTCGGGCAGCACGATGCGCTCGAGCCAGCCGCTGCCCACGGGGCTGCGGCCGACGGCGCCGGCGAAGGCCTCGGGCGTGAGCAGGATCTTGTCGGCGTCGGCGCGCGCCGGGTCCAGCGCCGCGTCGGCCTGGCTGCCGAGCCGTTCGACCAATGCCGGGTGCTGCCGCAGCGAGCCCAGGCCGATGTGCGGATAGTCGGGCCAGCCGCGTGCGCGCAGCCGGCCGTCCACCACGTCCAGCAGCAGCTTGTCGCCCGAGAAATAGCGGTGTCCCTGCCCGAGCACGAGGTCGAGCATGGTGGTGGTCTTGCCCGCGCCCTTGACGCCCGCGATGGCGATCACGCCGCCGGTCTTCTCGTCGAGCACGGCCGAGCTGTGCAGGATGGCCGTGCCCTTGGCCTGCTCGACCAGCAGGCCGAAGTAGCGCACGAGTTCGATCAGGTGGATGAACGCCGTCGCCTCGTCGCCATAGAACGCGACCTCGCGCCGCGCGGTGCTGTAGCGATAGCCCACGCGCATGTCCGCGTCCCAGGCGAGCTGCGTGCCGTCCTCCAGCGCGCCGCACACCACCTTGAGCGTGAAACCGATGGCGTAGGTTTCGCGGATCGTCATCGGTGCGGTGCAGCGTGCGCGCCACGCGGGCAGGAAGTCGTCGGCGGCGTGCAGGTCGACTGCCAGGTCCGGCGCGCCGTCTTCGGTGCCGGCCCAGAGGTAGGGCGAGAGAAAGGTCCGCAGGCGCATCGCCAGCGGTCTCGATGCTTCGCCCGAGCGCAGGTGCAGGCTGAACACGGTGTTGGTCAACAGGCTGTCCATCATGGGCGGGTGCTTCCTTCGGCAATGCGTTCGTACAAATGGGCGATGCCTCCGGCGTCGGGCCGGGCATCGAGCCCTTGCCGCCGGAGAAACTGCAGGACCTTGTCGCGCAGCACGGCCTGCTCCTGAGCGACGAGCGCGGCGCTGCCGTCGCCGCGCGTGCGCAGGTAGCCGATCGCGCAGTGGAAAACGGGCGCGGCGGCCTGCGCGCAGGAAAAGCCCACGCTGAAGAGGTTGCCCGTTTCGAGGGACTCGCACCCCGAGCTCGCCCGCGCATGGCGCCACCGCGCGACGGGCCGCAGCGGCAGGTCGAAATGCTGCGCGAGGTCGACCTCGACGGCCGGGCCATGGGGTTGGTCGGGATGGCGCTGTTCCGTCCATGGCGCGCCGTCGTCCCGCCGCAGCACCGCGCTGAATTCGGCCAACGGCTCCAGCACCGTGGCGCGGCGCTTGCGGCTGAAGAGCGCGGCATTGGCCCATCCGCGCCGGCCCTCGAGATGGGGCAGCACGCGGCACAGGACGTTGTCGTGGCTGCCGTGCTGCAGCTCGTCGCCGATCTGCGCGACGAAAGGCGAGGCGTTGTCGGCGTCGAGCGCGTCGAGCCAGGCATCGCCGAGCGCCAGCACGTCGAGCGGCGCCGTCGCATCGATGGCCAGGTGCAGTTCCTCCGGCGCGGCATGCACGGCGTAGTAGCACTCGTAGTTGCTGGTCTGCAGATGGTTGGCCTGGAAGGCCTGCCACAGCCGTTCGTACAGCCGCGGCGGCGCGAAGGGCGGCACCGGAACCGGCGGTGCGATGAAATGCGCCACGTGGCGGTCGGCGCGGTCGACCAGGTGCCTGATGTGCATCAGCCCGCCGTCGATGTCCACGTGGGCGAGCGGCACCCAGTCGGGGTCGATGTTGTGGCTCGGCACGGGAGCGGCGGTATCGGGCGCGGGCTGCCATGCCGCGTCCACGCAATGCGCGACGAGCGCGTGCGCGCCGCGGCAGTCCGCCTGCGCCGCGCGCCCGCCCGAACGTGTGGGCACGCGCTGGACGCGCAGCCGCCGCGCCGTTTCGGGCGAGGGCTCGGCATGGCGCAGGCGCCAGTTGCCGAACACGATCATCGAGGTCGTGTCGCTCATGCAACTCTCCGCTCGGGTTCTGCTTCCGCCCTGCCGGCGTCCGCGATCTCGCGCACGAAGTCGAGCTTGGAGTACAGGTCCTGCTGGTGCGCCTGTCCCCAGCGTGCGAGCGATGCACCCACGAAGCCCGAGATCGCGTCGAAGTCCTGCTGCAGCCCGCGCAGCTCGCCGAAGCTGCGCGTGCGGCAGTACTCGACCTCGCACTGCGAGAACGCATGTGCATCGTCGAGCGTGCGGCACACGTCCATGTAGATGCCGAAGATGTTGCCGGTGGCGAGCGATTCGAACTGCGCGTCGAAGCGCTTGCGCCGGTACGAGGGCAGCCGCCGCGTGGCCTCGGGCGTCAGCGTGCGTACATGTGCCTCGATGTCGTCCATGCCGAGCGCCAGGTTGCCCCACAGCGATTCGCGGCGCACCTCGCTGTTCTCGATGAACCACTTGCGCTTGACGGTCATGCGGCCGTCCGCCTGCGGGATGTAGGCAACGTAGCCGCTTTCGGCATTCGCGCCCAGCACCTCGAAGATGTGCTGCTCGTAGTCCCAGACCTGGATCTCGCGGTCGATCTCGGGCACGAAGTCGGGCAGCGCGCCATCGGCGATGGCGTCGTGGAACGCCATCAGCAGCTGCCAGGTGTCGGGAATGCCCTGGAAGGTGAACTTGCGCTCCATCTCCAGGTCGGGCCGCCACTTGGTGTACCAGCACTCGTCGCCGAGCGCGGGGCGCAGCGCGGCGAGCACGGGCGCATGGCTTGCGAGCAGGCTGTCGAAGTGGCGCCAGGCCAGCGGTGCGTCGGGCAGCGCCTCGTCGCGGTAGCGCACGAACAGGCTGCCGAGTTCGCCCTGCTGCACGAAGTGCAGGAAGGCGAGCGAGTCGCCTTCGCGGGTGGCGACGATGGTCGGCGCCATGCGCGGCGGAAGGCCGGCACCGGCATCGAGCGCGGACCCGAGCGCCGGATGGCGCGCGCAGAGCCAGGCGCAGAAGCCGCGGCTGGCCGCGCGCTGCGCCGCGCTGAAGCTGCGGTACTCGAAGGCCGGCGAATCCGGCGGTGCGGCATCGCAGCGTCCATCGGCGAGCCAGACGGCCTGCAGCCGGAGATCGCCGCCGCGCACGTAGAAGCTGTTCGCGCCCTTGCGCAAGCCGCTGCCGCTGCACGCGAGGACGGCCACGAGCTGCTGCGGCGCGGCGTTCGCATGCACGAGAACGTAGACGGATTCGCTCACGCTGTCTCCCGGCTGGCGCGTGCCGCGCGGGCCTCGATCGTCAGGCTCTCGCCCGCAAGGCCGCGCGCGTAGAGCGCGCGAGAGGCGACCGCCGGCACCTGGCTTTCCCGCAGCAGGATCGCGAGGTGGCACAGCATCGAGGCCTGCTCGAACACGAAGCCCGAGACATACGGGATGAGCGCCGCCAGCGCGGCGTAGGGGCGCGGCGCCACGACGATCATCGATCCGCCACCCGCGCGTGCGCGTTCGGCCAGGCGAACGATGGCCGGCCCGAGGCTCTCCGCGCTCGGCATGTGGCTGATCGACACGGTCGCGGCGATGCTGATGTCTTCCAGATGCCTGTCGGCCGGCACCACCAGCGCCGCGCCGTACGCGAAGCCGGGGGAGATCGTGCGCCGGCCGTCCTCTTCGTGGCCGTCGTCGCCCTGCGCGATGTGCAGGCTCTTGATCGGGGAGAAGTCGATCAGCCTCAGCTGCCCCGCACCGGTCACCCATTCGAGCTGGACCGGTCCGAAGCGCGCCACCGCCGCATGGGTGGTGCGGTGCAGCTGTTCGCGCTCGCGCGCGCCGAACGGCGCGGCCGCGGCGGATTGCGCGCCGCTCACCTGCCGGTCGCTTCCGATGAAGAACGCCTGCGTTTGCGCCGACCCGCGGTTGATCGCCAGCAGGCCGTCGGCGGAACATTCGCAGAGCACGCCGCCGTCTTCGGTGGGTTGGGTGATGAGCCCCCAGTCGCCGCGCACGTAGTCGCGGATCACGAAGGTCGATGCCTTCGTGCCCAGCACCTGCCGCAGGCGCGATGCCAGCTCGCCGGTGGGCAGGACCTGCTGCCGCAGGCCGTCGGAAAAGTCGAGCACCACGCTGTCCTCGCCGAAGCGCGCGCAGAGCGCCTGCATGCGCGCGGCATCCTCGAAGCCGCCCGCATTGCCGCGCACCAGCAGCGCCGTGCCCGAGGCCACGCCGTGCGCGTGTGCCAGCAGCGCCAGCGGCCGGCGCTTGGAGCGGAAGTAGTTCGCGAAACCCGGCAGCGGCCGGAAGGCGGCGATGTCTTCGTCGGCCGCGAGATAGAGATCGGTCCACGCTGTGTGGGCCGCGTCGTCCGCCGCCGCATGCAGCGAGGTGATCGGCCGCCCCTGAAGCACCCACACGCGCTCGCCGTCGCAGGCCCATTCGACGTCGACGGCGGTGCCGAGCTGGCCTTCGACCGTGCGCACGATGGCGGCCAGCTCGACCAGCATCTCCTGTGCGTCGCGCAGCGGCGCATCGCCGACGAGGCCTGCTTCGCTCCAGCGCACCGACTGCGAGGCCGCCGCGCCCGACACCAGCGCATCGCCCACGCCCTGCACGGCCTCGATCAGCATCTCGGGCCGGCCGTCGATGGGGTCGTGGCTGAAGGCCACGCCGGCCCATCGCGCGGCGATCATGCGCTGCACGATCACCGTCATTTCCAGCGGCGCGTCGAGCAGGCCGCAGCGCAGCCGCTCGACGGCCGCACGGCGCGAAAACGCGGAGCGCCACACCCCGGAGAGCGCCTCCTTCAGCGCCGCCATGCCTTCGACATGCAGCACGGATTCGAAGATGCCGGCAAAACTGTGCGCAGCGCCGTCCTCGATGCCGCCGGAAGAGCGCACCGCCAGGGCGTCCGCGGCCGACAGGCCGGCCGCCGCGAGGTGCGCGGCCAGGCGGGCGTCCGCATCGGCCGCCCATTGCGGTGCGGCCACGGCATCGAGCCGGTCGAGGTCGCGGTCCAGGAACGCGCCCGCGGTGAGGCGGATGCTCGCGAACACCTCCTGCACCTCGTCGCGCAGGGCGCCGTGGTTGGGCCAGAGCGCGGCCAGCTGTGCGTCGTCGAGCGCGAAGAGCGCGGGCACGGGCACCGCATGCGACAGCGCGACGAGCGTCCGGTACTTGGAAGACATGGCGTGCCGTTCCTTCCTAGACGCCGTCGAGCTCGGCGGCACGGGCGTCGACCACCTCGAGCGGATGCGCCGTCGAGGGCATCGCCATCGGCACCGGCAGGGCCTTCTTCTGGTAGTCCATGAAGATGCGCGAGGCATAGGCCTCGGTCGCGCCCTGGTACTTGCCGTCGTAGAGGTCGATGTCGCCCTGCACGTCCCAGAACATCATCTGCCCGATGTCCATGCCGGCATAGACGCGGATGCGGTTGATGGCCAGCAGCTGGATGGTCCACTTGCCGACGAAGCCGATGTCGCCGAGCGAGGCCGAGAGGTTGATGAACATGCCGAGCCGCGCGATCGACGAGCGCGCCGCGTAGGTCGGCACGAATTTCGTGCTGCCCATGGTCTCCATCGTGGTCGCGAGGTAGAGCCGCATCGGCTCCAGCACGAAGCCCTCGGGGCCGATGTGGATGTCGTCGGTGGGCTTTTCTTCCTTGATGTCGATCACGCCCTCCTGGTACACCTTCATGTCGGCGGCCAGCCTGAAGTTGTAGCTGTTGGGATTGACGTTCTTCGAGAGGAACGGTGCGATGGTGATGTCGCCGTTGTGAACGCGTCGGGAGATTTCGGTGCCGGTGAGGATCATTTGGAGTCCATGATGATTCGCGAGGGAACAACGCCTTCCGAACCCACGTAGCGGCCCTGATATTTCAGTTCTCCGCCGAGGTTGGTCCAGAAGCAGACCTTGCCGATGCGCGCGCCGGCATAGACGCGCAGCGGTTGCGTGACGACGATCTCGAGGGTCCAGCAGATCACCGCGCCCGTGTGGCCGAGCGGTGCGCTGGTCTGGATGAACATGCCGCACAGGGCGGTCGAGAGATTGGCGTAGAGCTCGCTGGCAAAGTGCACGCCGCCGATGCGCTCCGCCGTCTGGCCGAGGTAGAAGCGGTTGGGATGCAGCACCAGCCCCTCTTCGGGGATGGTGTGGCGGATCACCTGGAGCCCGAGGTGCGGATCGATCTGCTCCGAGCTGTATTCGAGGATCTCCGCGCCCAGGCAGCAGCCGTACGAGTTCTGCTCGATCTGGCGCTCGTCGAAGGGCTCGATGACGATCGAGCCGGCCTCGCGCATGCGGCGGATTTCACTTCCCGTGAGGACCATGCATGCCTTTCTCCGGCACGGTGGCGTGCGCCGGTGCCGGCCGGCCGGCCGGGTAGAGTTCATGGATCAGCGAGCGCGGGCCGATGAAGTAGCCCAGGGTCGGATTGGCCGCCGCGCACCCCGCATCGCCCGCCGCCAGCAGGCGCGAGAGCTGCGGCAGCCTGTAGCTGGGCACGGCCGGGCAGCTGTGGTGCTCCCAGTGGCGGTTGATGTGGCAGGGCGCCCAGAGAAAACGCTCGATCCATCCGACCCGCAGGCTGCGCGCCGCGGTTGCGGCCGGATTGCCGAGCCGCCCGCCGTGCTCCGCGATGCCGCGCACGCGCAGGATCGCGGGCATGAACAGGAGGATGGGCAGCAGCCAGTACAGGATGAATTCGCGCCACACGCCGAACCCCGCCACGAGCGCCGCCACCGCCGCGATGAAGGCCACCGCCAGGCCGCGGTCGAGCCGGCTGCCCGGGGACTCTTTCGAGAACAGGCCCAGCATGCCGAAGCTGTTGGCCGAGCGCAGGGTCGCGAGGGTGGTGAGCCCCGATGCATCGCGCAGCAGCAGCGCGAGGAACCGGCCGCGCGTGGCGGGGATCACCGAGTCGGCGAGGTCGGGATCGCCTTCGCCGTTCAGGTGGCGGTGGTGCCTGAAATGATGTGCGCGGTAGTGCGCCACGCTGAGCGTCAGCGGGAAGGCGAGCAGCAGGTTGCCCACGATGTCGTTGCGCCGGCGGTTGCGCGCGAGCAGGCAGTGCGCCGCGTCGTGCATCAGCACCAGCATCGCGTGCTGCCGCGTGGCGATGACCAGCATCGCGGCGAGGGTCACCGGCCACTGCCTCAGGCGCTCCGCCACCGCGATGACCAGCGCGCACACCAGCCATTGCGTGAGGATCTGTGCGGCGCAGCGCCACGGCTGCAGGGTGGCGAGCGCCTGGAGCGTCTCCGGCCCGAAGGGCAGGCGCATCGGCTGTCCGCCGAGCGTGGTGCTCATGCCTGGCGTTGTCATGCAGCCTGCTCCCGCATGGATGGCGCAGACGGCGTGGTGGCCGGTTGCGGCCGCACCGTGCGCGGATGGCATGCGATCCAGTGGTCGACCACGCCCGGCAGGAAGCCCAGCGGATCGGGCGAGGGCTCGCGCACGTGCAGCGGCGGCCGTACGCGGTCGCTGCTCGCATAGATGCCGTAGACGCGCAGCAGCCGCTCGAAGTAGCGGAAGTCCGAGCGCGAGATGCCCGGCGGCTGCCACGCGGCCAGCGCGCGCTTCAGGAAGCCCCATTGCCGGTCGCGCAGGATCGGCACCGGCGCGAGTTCGGGCAGGCCGTGGCGGCGGCGCGCATGCGCGATGCGCTCCTCGATGAGCCGCACCGCGGTTTCGTAGCGCACGCGCTGCGAGCCGGCCGAGGCAACGCACTCGCGCGGCGTGTCGTCGGCCGCGCACTGCAGCACCATCGCGTGCAGTTCGGCGACGACCCAGTCCACGGGCACGATGTCGAGCAGGCCGTCCTTGTTGCCGACGAGGAACGGCGGGTTGAAGGCGGCGAGGAACTTGATGAGCGGATAGAGCCCGTTGAAGCGCGCGATCTCGCCGGTGCGGCTGTCGCCGACCACCAGGCTGCAGCTGAAGGTCGAGATCGGCAGGCGCGTGCCGAAGCCTTCGCGCAGGCTGCGCTCGGCCATGGCCTTGCTCTCTTCGTAGCCGTTGCGGTAGTCCCAGTCGTGCGTCTGCGTGTAGGCGGTCGAGACGTAGACCATGTGCGGCCGTGCCGACGCCGCGAGCAGCAGGCGCGCGAAGTTCCGCGTGCCCTGCACGTTGAGCTGCTGCATCTCCTCGCAACGCTTGTCCCACGACACGTCGGCGGCCAGGTGCACGCCGACGGTGGGTGTGTCGTCCGTGGCGAGCGCACGCACCGCGGCATCGATGGCGGCGTCGTCCGACAGGTCGGCCTCGATGAATTCGACGCGCCGCCGCAGGGCGGACGGCAGGCTCTCCTCGAGCGCCGCGCGCGCCTTCGCCGAGCGCAGCACGCAGACCAGGCGCAGCTCGGCATCGTGCGCCAGCAAGGCGGCAACGAGCGGGATGCCGACCGTGCCGCTCGCACCGCTCAGCAGCACCTTCATGAGCCGACCAGCAGGCCGTCGGCGGCGGCCACGCGCGTGCGGATGCCCTCCAGCATCTGGCGGCTGTTGGCGCGGATGGCGCGTTCACCGATGGGGTGCAGCACCTCGGCCAGCGAGGGGATGCCGAGGTCGAAGCTCACGTCGAGCTCCACGCTGAGGCTGCCGTCCTCGGCGGTCAGCACGCGCCACTGTCCCTGCCACACCTCGAGGTCGCCGTCGGTCTGCTCGAACACGATGCGGTGGTCGTCGGTGAGCAGGTCGCGCTCGGTCCACGACAGCTCGCTGCCGTTGAGCAGCACGCGCCAGTGGCTCACGATCTCGGTGGCGGTGCGGCGCTCGACGCGCACCTCGAGCACGTCCTGCATGAAGTCGGGATAGCGCTCGAAGTCGCACAGCGTGCGCCAGAGAAGTTCGCGGTCCATCGGACCCATGGCGAGCGAGGAATTGACGTCAGGCATTGGCGAGAGGCTCCTTCGAGGGCGTGGTGTCGCGGGCAGGGAGTGCGGCAACGCTGGCGCAGAAGCGCTCGATGCCGTCCATCAGCGTGGCTTCGTCGATGACCGCCGGCGGGTACACCCGCACGACGTTCGGTGCCGTGAGGCAGAAGGCGATCAGCAGCTTGCGCTTGGCTGCTTCGATGATCATCTGGCCGGCGTCGCTCATGTCCTTGAACTCGACGCCGATCATGAAACCGTCGCCGCGGATCTCCGCCACCGCCGGGTGGTGGCCGATGCGCGCGGCGAGCCGTTCGCGGCAGCGGGCGCCAAGCGTCGCGATGCGGGCCGCGAAAGAGGCCTCGGTGACCACGTCGAGCACCGCGTTGACCACGGCGCCCGCCATCGGGCTGCCCGCGAAGGACGACGCATGCACCACCGGGTCGCGCGCGGCGGCTCCGAACTGCGCGGTGTCGAACAGCGCCGCGGCCACGGGGAACATGCCGCCGCCGAGCACCTTGCCGAGCAGGCGGATGTCGGGTGCGACCGGGCACACCAGCTGGCCGGCGCGGCCGAGCCCGGTCTGGATCTCGTCGAGGATGAGCCGCACGCCATGCGCGCGCGTCAGTTCGCGCAGCGCCCGCAGGAAGGCCGGGCTCACGGGGCGGATGCCGCCTTCGCCCTGCACCGGCTCGATGATCGCGGCGGCATGCGCGCCGGTGGCCAGCGCGGCCTCGACGGCCTGCAGGTCGCCGACGTCGACGAAGCTCGACTGCCCGTCGGTCAGCAAGGCGCCGTGCCGCTCGTAGCCGTGGCTCACGCTCAGCGCGCCGGGGGAGCGCCCGTGGTAGGCGTGGCGGAACGCGAGGATGCGCCGGCGGCCGGTGGCAATGCGCGCGAGCTTGAGCGCCGCCTCCACGGCCTCCGAGCCGGTGTTGGCAAAGATGATGTTGTCGAGCGGCCGGCCGCCCAGCGCGAGCAGGCGCTCGGCCGCGGTCACGATCGGCTCGTTGGCGAGGATCTTCGACGAGAGCCCCATGCGCCCGGCCTGCGCCGTCAGCGCCTGCACCACTTGCGGATGGCAATGGCCCAGCAGGTGGACGCCGAACGAGCCGAAGTCGAGCCAGCGCGCGCCCGCGCTGTCCTCGATCCAGGCGCCGCTCGCACGGCACTCGGAACTCGCGAGGCCGGCCATCTTGAGCATCAGCCCCTGCTGGCGGCCGAAGACGGTGCCATAGCGGTCCGCGAAGGCGTTCTTGCGCCCGGTGGGCATGTCGTCGTTCATAGCGAGGTCATCAAGGGCGCGAGAAAGCCGGCATCGCAGCCCACGCGCTCGCAGGCCTTGTTGGCGGAGCGCAGGAAGCGCAGCACATGGCCCTGGTTCTCGGGTTGCAGCGCATCGACGAGGTCGCTCGGGAATGCCGCAAGCAGTGCTTCGAGAATGCCGATGAGCCGGTCGACTTCCGCGCCGTCGGTGGGCGCGTCGAGGCCGAGGAGGCGGGTGGCGGCGGGGCCGTCCATCGCCGCCACGTCGCTCAGCCCGTACGCCATGAGCAGCGGCAGGCGGTGCATCTCGTGCGGCACGGCGGCGCGGCCGAGCACCGCATCCACCTGCAGCAGCAGCTCTGCGATCTTGATCTTGACGAGCGCCGCCGCATCCGGGATGTCGCGTGCGCCCGCCAGGTCTTCGATGTAGGCGCGCAACTCCGTCATGAGCAGCCAGGCGGCGCTGATGGTCGAGGTGACATGGTCGCCCGCGGCAAACCGGTAGCCGGCGTTGATCCGCGGGAACCAGCGGATGCCGCGCACGGCCGGGGATTGCGGCTCAATCGGCGAGGGCATGGGCGTCTTCCCTTTCTTCCACGCTGGAACCGGCGGCCACGAGCGAGAAGCTCAGCGCGCCGCTGCGTGCGCTGCGCAGCAGCGAGGCCGCATGCGCGGCGGCGATGGTGGCCAGGCTCGCGAGGTCTGCCGGCGGGTCTTGTGCCTCGGTCGTCGCAGCGATCCGGGCGCGGCCGTCGCCGCCGATCAGGAAGGCCGAGCGCTTGTCGAGCGCGGCGTGCGTGCAGGGGGCGGCGGTGTGGGGCATGGCGCCGGAGAGCGACGGTGCGCCCATCAGGAGACCGAGCCGCCGGTCGATCTCGTCCAGTGCGGCGATCTCCCGCGCGGTGGCGGCGGGTGCGGGTTCGCAGACCGACGACCACATGGCCGTGAGCCGGTCCTGCAGCAACGGGTCGACCACGCGCATGCGCGGACCCGCCGCTTTGCGCCAGCGCCGCAGGGTCCACTTCTTGTTCGACAGCACCCAGCCGCCGAGCGACAGCGCGGCCGCCATCGCAGACAGGCAGGCGTTGATCAGATAGCCGCGCGCGGCCTCGGGCTCGCCTGCGCGCTCCGCCAGCATGGCGCAGACGCGGCCCTGGTGGAAGGCGTCGTACTCCTGCGCGGCTGCGACCGGAACCAGCGCGGGCAGGTGCGCGAGATGGTGCGCGCCGCCGTCGGTTGCCACCGCATACACGATGCGCTCCAGGTATTTCCTGCGCACGGCGTGGCCGCTGTCCCAGCGCTGGTAGCCCGCGAGGCGCTGCGGCAGGGCGCACCGCGACAGCAGCGCGAGATCGGCGAAGGCGCGGTCCAGATCGTCGGCGCCGATCGGCAGGATCTCGCAGTGCTGGCCATCGCGGTGGATCTGCGTGGCCATCTGGCCCTTGCTCACGGCTTGCGGCGTCACGCAGATGAGGTCGATGTCGCTGGTGGCCGTGGCGATGCCGTGCACCGGCGAACTCGTGAGCAGCACCTGCGCGTCGTCGAAGCCTTGCTCGCGCGCCAGCGTCGCGAGCATGTCGAAGCCGATGTTCCGGCTGCGCAGGAACGCATCGGCATTGGTCGTGACGAAATCCGGGTAGTTCACTGTCTGGATGCTCCGCGTGGTGTCGACGGTGTCGTTGTTGCGCTCAGGCGAATCCGTAGGGACCCGCGAACGTGCCGATGTGGCTCACATGGCTGACCATGCCGTGCGCCTTGTCCCACAGGTGCAGCATGCAGCCGCGCGGTCCGATGTGGGATTGCGGCTGCGCACCGGGGGCGAGCTGCAGGTCGATTTCCGTCGTGGTGCTGGGGCAGGTGCACACGACGGTGCCGGCCCAGCGGCGCAGCATCGTGCGATGCACGTGCCCGCACAGCACGAGCTCGATGTTGGGCGCGGCCCGCACCACGTCCTCCAGCTGCTGCACTTCCATGTAGCGGTACATGTCCATGTAGGGAATGCCGCTCATGAAGGGCGGGTGATGGAGCATGAGCAGCGTGGGCTTGGCCGTGTCCTGCGCCAGCACGCGCGCCAGCCATGCGAGTCCTTGCGCATCGATGTGCCCGTGGTGCTTTCCTGCGGGGCACGAGTCGAGCCCGATGAGGCGCACCGGATGGTCGTCGATGCACCAGTGCAGGAGCCCGTCCGCGGGCAGGCAGGGCTGGTCATGGAAGGCGAGGCGGAAGTTCTCGCGGTGATCGTGGTTGCCGGGGATGGCGAGAAAAGGAATGCGCGAGGCCGAGAGCAGCTCGCGCACCATCGCGTATTCCTCGGGCCGGCCTTCATCGACGAGGTCGCCGGTGATCAGGAGCAGGTCGGGGCGCCGGTCGAGTGCATGCACGTGCGCGAGCGCTTCGGAGAACATGCGATTCGAATCCGCCACGCCCTGGTACAGCGCGCCCTCGGGCCGGATGTGCGGGTCGGACAACTGCGCGATGAGCATGTGACTCCTCGATGAACAGGCTGTCATGGTGTTGTCATGCGCAGGGTGCAGCCATACGCCTGATGGCGTAGCGGCACAAAGTATTCGTGCCGCACTCAACGCATTCGCTTTGACGTAAAAACGCGCGCTGACATCGGGCCGTTCCGATCAAGGAGGGATGGAATCATGAGTTCGCCACGTCTGGCGCCTGCTGCGACGGTGATGACGCACCACCGTGCGGGCGACGTGTTCTACGCGACCCGGCAGCCGTTGAGATCGCATCCGCCGACGCTGCTGGACCATCTCGACGCATGGGCATGCGATGCACCCGATCGCGTATTCCTGGCGCAGCGCGATGGCGAGGCATGGCGCACCGTGCGCTACGCCCAGGCGCGCGCAAACGTGCATGCCATCGCACGGATGCTGCTGCAGGACGATGCACCCGTCGGCACCACGATCCTGCTGATCGAGGGGAACTCGATCGCGCACGCGCTGCTGTCGCTCGCGGCGATGGCCATCGGCCTGATCGTGGTCCCGGTGTCGCCGGTGCACCTGCAGAGTGCGCAGGGGCTCGCGCGCATCGCGAGCCTTGCGCAGCGCGTACGGCCCGGTCTCGCGTACATGGCGGATGCGGCGGCGCCCCGTCCGCGGCTCGGCGGAGCCGATGCGTGCAGGTGGCTCTCGCCGGAGATGCTCGACAGCGCCGCGACGCAGGCCGTCGCCGACGGATCGCATGCGCGCTTCTCCGAACGCAGGGCACAGATCGACGGCGACACGCTGGCGAAGTTTCTTCTCACCTCCGGCTCCACGGGGTTGCCCAAGATCGTGATCCACACGCAGCGCATGCTCTGCGCGCAACAGCAGCAGATGGCGCAGCTCTGGCAGTTTCTCGAAGACAGGCCGCCCGTGTTGTGCGACTGGCTGCCGTGGAACCACACCTCGGGCGGCAACAACAGCTTCAACATGACGCTGCGCAACGGCGGCACGCTGTTCATCGACCCAGGCCGGCCGACGTTGAAGGACATCGGGCACAGCGTGCGCAACCTGCGCGAGGTGTCGCCCACCTGGTACACGAACGTGCCGCTCGGCTATGCGGCGCTGCTGCCGCATCTCGAAGCCGATGCGTCCTTCGCCGACGCCTTCTTCCGCCGGCTCGACCTGCTGGTGTACGGCGGCGCGCCGCTGCCCGCCGATCTCTGGCGGCGCATGGATGCGCTGTGCCGCCGCAGCACCGGGCATGCCGCACGCTGGGCCAGCGGGTGGGGGCTGACGGAGACGACCTCGACCTCGGCCGTCACGCATTTCGAGACGGCCGGCACCGGCGAGATCGGCGTGCCGCTGCCGGGCATGCGCTTCAGGCTCTCGCCGCGGCGAGGCCTCTACGCCGTGGCGGTGAAGGGGCCCAACGTCACGCCGGGCTATTTCGGCGACGAGGCGCGAACGCGCGAGGCGTTCGACGACGAAGGCTTCTTCCGGACCGGCGACCTGGTCTCCTTCGTCGACCCTGCCGACCCCGACGCGGGCCTGCGCTACGAAGGCCGTTCGAGCGACGAGTTCAAGCTCGGCAGCGGCATCTGGGTGGTGCCGGGGCGCATCAAGGCCAGCCTGCTTTCGCACACCGGACCGCTGGTGCAGGACGTCGTGGTGGCCGGACCGGGCAGGCCGCGGCTGCTCGTCTTCCTCTGGCTGAATGCCGAGCTGGTGCGGCGGGATTTCGAAGGCCCGGCCGATGACGGCGGGCAGGGCACGGGCGGCGGGGCGCTGCTGCGCTTTCTCGAAGGGGCCGTGGCCGCCTACAACGCGGTCCATACGGGCTCGAGCGAATCGATCGCGCGGGCCTGCGTGCTGCTGGAACCACCGAGCGCGGCTTTCGGCGAGCTGACCGACAAGGGCACGATCAATCAACGCCGCTTTCTCTCGCGGCGCGCGGACTTCGTCGAGGCCCGGTACGCGGACGCGGCGTGCCGGCCGGGCGTGGTCGAATTCGCGGCAGGCGAAACCCCGGCCGCGCTGCCCGTCGCCGCATGCTGAAGCCTGCCGCTGCCATGCCGGGCGCCAAGGAGTTCATCGTGCTGGCCGCGGCCGTCATGTCGGTGAACGCGGTGGCGATCGATGCATTGCTGCCGGCGCTGGCCGCCGTCGGTGCCGCGGTGAATGCCGGCGAGGACAACCGCAGGCAGTGGCTGATCACCGCGTACCTGATCGGATTCGGCACGTCGCAGCTCGTCTACGGCACGCTGTCGGACCACTACGGCCGCAAGCCCTTGATGCTCGTGGGCCTCACCCTCTACGCGGCCTTTGCCGCGCTGAGCGTACTGGCCGGAAACTTCGGGACCGCCGTGGCCTTGCGCGTGCTGCAAGGATGCGGCGGTGGCGCCAGCGTGCTTGCGCTGTCGATCATCCGCGACCGCCATTCGGGCGACGAGATGGTGCGCGTGATGTCGCTGGCCTTCATGCTCTTTCTGGGCATTCCGATCTTCGCGCCCTCGCTGGGCCACGCGATCCTGGTGCTGTCGTCGTGGCAATGGGTGTTCGCCGCGATCGCGCTCTTCGGCGCGCTGCTGCTGCCGTGGGTGGCGCTGCGCCTGCCCGAGACGCTGCCGCCGGAGCGCCGCATGCCACTTTCGCCGCAGGCGGTGGCGCGGGCGATCGGGTACGTGCTGCGGCAGCGCGATTCGCTCGGCTACACGCTGGCGTCCACGGCGCTGGTGGGAGCGCTGTTCGGCATCGTCACGTCGGGGCAGCAGCTGTTCGCGAACGTGTTCCATGCGCCCGAGGCTTTTCCGATGGTCTTCGGCACGGTCGCGACCTGCGTCGCGTTGGCCGCGCTGCTCAACGGGCGCGTCGTGGGCCGCTTCGGCGCGCGACGCACCTCGCACCTCGCGCTGATGGGCTACCTGCTCGTCGCATGCGTGCACGGCGCCGTGGCGTGGTCGGGGCTGGAGCGGCCGTGGATCTTCACGGTGCTGCAATCGGCGTTGATGTTCTGCTTCGGACTGATGCTCGCGAACTTCGGATCGCTCGCGATGGCGCGGCTCGCGCACATCGCGGGCACGGCCTCCGCGGTCCAGAGCCTGGTGATCAACGTCGGCGGCGCGCTGGTCGGCATCTTCATCGGGCAGCGCTTCGATGGCACCGCGGTGCCGATGACGCTGGGCTCGATCGCCTGCGGCTGCGCGGCGCTGGCGATGGTGCTCATGGCCGAACGCGGGCGCCTCTTCCAGCCGGTTGCGGCGCCGCTGCCGATGCGGACGGCGGGATGAGCATCTCTTCCATGCCGCCGACGTCCCGGCCCTTGCGGCCGCTCAATGTGGAGCCGGCGCTGCTGCAGGGCCTGCACGAACTCATTGCGGCACTGAACACGGCAGACGCCACGCTGCCCGGCCGTCCCGCCGTCGAGATCGCCCGCACCCGGGCCCAGGTGGCTTCGGCCGCGCGGCTGATGGCGCAGGCCTTCGTGCACAACCAGGACAAGGGCTGGCTCGCATGGCTGCCGCCGTCGGAGGTTGCGCGCGTTCGCTCGGGCGACACCCGGCGGGCGCAGGAAAAGATCGCGCGCGTGATCGACCATCTGTGCGCGGCCGCGGCCTTCGAGGGCGGACTGGTGCTGCTCGAATCCACCGACGCACCGGTGTCGCAGGGAGACCGCGAACTCCGCGGCGCGTCGCTCTGGGGCCTTCCGCCGGCCGCGCCCCGCAGCGAGCCATGGTGGCACCTGGCGGCGTTCGGCGCGCCCGCCGCGTTGCGCAGCTACGGGCTGCTGCGCGCGGCGGCGGCCGCGGGCGCGGCGAACGCGCTGGTGCGAGCCTCGGAGGAGACGATGCGCCGGCTCGGTTTTCCGGCGCGCTGCATCCACGCGCAGATGGGATGCGTCCAGCCGGCGCACCAGGGCCAGCGCGTTTCGCGGCGCATGTTCGAGCCGTTCCGCCGGCTGGCGGACCGCTTCGACCTCGTGTACCGGCTGGAGAGCAGCAGCCCCGAGACGAACGACCAGCGCGTTTTCTCCAACTTCCGCTTCGAGAAGATCGGGGAGCATCGCTTCGGCGCCTCGCGCTTCAACAGCGTCGGTCCCTACACGATCAACCTCATGGTCAGAAGGCCGCGACCCGAGGTGCCATGTCCCTGATCTTTCGTCCGGTCGATCCCTCCGACGAGGCTTTTCGCGCCCGCTGGAATGCACGGGTGGCGGAGAACGAACTCTCGCTCGACCACGGGTTCCTCCAGCTCCTGGCCGACACCGAACCCGGGACCACCTACCACTTCGTGGAGGCCACGAACCCGGCAGGGCATGTGTGCGCGCTGGCCTGCTATTCGGTCGCGGAGATGCGCGTGCTGCGCTTCGTTCCGCTGCGCGTGCTGGTGCTGGGCGGCACGGTGGCCGCGGGCAAGGCCTTCTGGTTCGATGCCGACGCGCTCGACTTCGCAACGTTCCTTGCCGGCTTCGAGGCGTTCGTGAAGGCCGGGGTGCGCTGCGACATCCTCGTGCTCAAGGAGTTCTCGCCGGGCCGGGACGAAGTGCCGATGCGTTCGATGGCCGAGGCCGGCTTCATCGCGCAGATGTGCTACGACCGGAGCCGCCTCGCGCTGCCGCCGGACGGCCGGATGCAGAGCTTCCTCGATTCGCTGCCGTCGAAGAAGCGAAGGTACCTGCGGCAGGTGCTCGCGCAGGGCGAGACGGCGGGTCTCGCGGTCGAGGTTCACCAGCGCTTCGACCACCTGATCGATGCCGTCTATCCGCTCTACCTGGCGGTGAACGCGCGGGCCAGCGAAGCGCGTACGCCCGCCTTGCCTCGCCGGTTCTTTGCGGCGCTGGGGCGGCTCGGCGGTGCCGCGCAGATGCTGACGATCTCGCAAGGCACGCAAACGATCGGGTTCGGCCTGCTGATGCAGCGCGGCGCCAAGCTCAAGTGCCTGGTGATCGGGCTGGACTACGAGGTGTCGAGGGAGCTCCAGCTCTGGTACCAGATCGTCGTTCGTGCGATCGAGCATGCCATGAACAGCGGCTGCACCAGCGTCGACCTGGGGTCGACCAACCACAGCATGAAGCGCAAGTTCGGCGCCGAGCACGAGGACATCTGGATCGCCGTGCGCCACCGGAGCCGATGGGTCACGCGGCTGCTGGCCCCGTTGATCCGGCACACCCTGGCTTCCATCTACCAACCCGTGGGGAGGGCCTTGCCCACCGCCGACGATGCCCACTGAGCACACCGGAAGGATGCGCCATGTACCGCACGATCATCTACGCCATCCCCCTGTTCGCCGTGCTGATCGCGTGCGAATTCGCCTGGGGCTGCATCAGGCGGCGCAACACCTACCGGCTCGGCGATTTCGTCAGCAACCTGAGCCACGGTTTGCTGAGCCAGGTGGTCGCCGTCTGTACGCCGTTCTTCCAGATCGGCTTTTATGCGGTGGTCTTCCGGTTCACATCGCACTGGTCGAACCAGGACTTCTGGAACAGCTGGATCGGCGTGTTGACGGCGGTGCTCCTGTTCGACTTCTGCAACTATTGGGTGCACCGCGCGGGCCACGAATGCGCAGTTTTCTGGGCCGCGCATGCCGTCCATCACCAGAGCCAGGAGTTCAACCTTTCGATCGCCTTGCGACAGGGAAGCGCCGTGGCACTGCTCGGCTGGATCTTTTTTCTTCCGATGGCGCTCATAGGTGTCCCGCCGGAAAAGTTCGGTATCGCGGCGCTGGTGCTGTTGCTCTACGGCTACTGGGTCCACACGGAACACATCGGAAAGCTCGGCTGGTTCGACCATGTCTTTTCATCGCCGTCGAACCATCGCGTGCACCATGCCATCAACGCCGAATACCTCGACCGCAACTACGGTGCCTTGCTGGTCCTGTGGGACAAGCTTTTCGGAACCTTTGCCGAAGAGAAGGCGGCGTGCATCTATGGGACGCGCAAGCCGCTCGACAGCTGGAATCCCCTGCAGGCGCTTCTGGGGCCCTACATTGCCCTGGCGCGTGCGGCGTGGCACACGCGCCGATGGCGCGACAAGTTGCGCGTGTGGTTCAAGGCGCCAGGGTGGCAACCGGCCGACATTGCAGAGAAGTTTCCAGAGCAACTCCCCGCGGCCGATGCCGTGAAAAGATACGACCCCCCGCTCACGCGTGTCCAGCAATGGACGGCCGTTGCACAACTCACGCTCTGGATCGCCGCCATCCTGATGTTCCTGTGGCAGGCAAAAGCCTCGGCATTCGGCATCAATGCAACGATGCTCGGCGCAACCATTGCGGGACTCTGGCTCACAGGCGCAGTTCTGGAATCCACGGTCCGTGCCCGTTGGGCATGGTGCCTGCAGGCGGCGTTGACAGGCCTGGTTGCCACCTGCCTGACCTGGCGCTAGACAGCGTCCGGGTGTGATGCGGCCGATGGCGCATCGACCCCTCAGGCCCGCTTCCTGAAGTGCATCGACGCACCGCTCGCCTGCGCCAGATCGTCCGCCGTCTCCAGAAGTGCGGGCCCCAGTTCGAGCATGCGTTCCTCCGTCAGGCGCACCAGCGGCCCCGCGATCGTGATGACGCCGATCACCGCGCCGTTGCCGCTGCGCACCGGCGCGGCCATGGCCGTCATGGCCGGCGCGAAGACCTCGCTGATCATCGCGAAGCCGCGCCTGCGCGCCGCGCGCAAATACACCAGCAGTGCCTTGACGGTGGTCGGCGCCTTCGGCCCGTAGTCCGCGGGTTGGCCGAAACCCTGCCTGGCGACCAACTGGAGCGCCTGCTCGTCCGTCATCGTCGACAGCCAGGCGTGGCCGGCCGAACTGCAGGAGAGGTTGACCGACAGCCCCATGTCCGGGTCGTAGCGCAAGCCGTGCGTGGCCCCTTGCGCCTTGGCGACGAAGGTCAGCGCGTCGCCATCGACCACCGCCAGGCGCACCAGCTCGCCCGACCTGCCCGCGAGCCTGTCCAGCAGGGGCTGGGCAATGTCCACGATGCCGCTGTTGCTCAGGAAGCTCAGGCCCAGCGACACGAGCTTGATCGTGAGCATGTAGTCGCCGTGGCTCTGGTCCTGCCGTACGTAGCCGCAGCGGACCAGTTCGCTCAGCAGGCGATGGGTGGCGCTCAGGGGCATGTCCAGCTCGGCGGAGAGCGCGGACAGGGCGCGGCCCTCGGGGTGGCCGGCCAGGTGTTCAAGGACCTTGAAGCTGCGTTCGAGGATGGCGGTCATGTCGTTCGGAGGATGGGGCAGCCGCAACTCTAGCGGTTTTGCCAAGTGTTTTCACTAGTGGAAATACTTTCCATATTGATCCTAAGATCGCGCCGCATCACTTTGCTGGAGATCGTCTTGAGAACGCTTCATCGCTCGCTGGCTGCCGCCGGCCTGGCCCTCGCCCTGGTCATTCCAGCCTTCGCACAGGACGTGCAGGAGCGCGTGATCCGCTTCGGCCACCTCAACAATGCCGACCACCCGGTGAGCTTCGGCGTGAAGCGCTTCGCCGAACTGCTCGCGGCCAAGAGCGGCGGCAGGATGAAGGTGCAGGAGTTCCCGGCCTCGCAGCTCGGCAACGAGATGCAGCAGCAGTCGGCGCTGCAGGGCGGTGTGCAGCAGATGTCCGCGCCGGCCACGACCTCGCTCGCGGGCATCGTCAAGGAGTTCGGCCTGGTCGACTTCCCGTTCTCGGTGAACAACTTCGCGCAGGCCGATGCGCTGCTCGACGGCCCGCTGGGTCAGGCGCTGATCGCGAAGCTTCCGGAGAAGGGGCTCGTCGCGCTGGGCTACTGGGACCTCGGCTTTCGCAACGTCACGAACAGCAAGCGTCCCATCACCAGGCCCGAGGATCTGGAGGGGCTGAAGATCCGCGTCATTCCGAACCCCGTTTTCCTCGAGACCTTCAAGGCCTTCAAGGCCAATCCGGTGCCGATGCCTTTTGCCGAGCTGTACGGCGCCCTCGAATCCAGGGCGGTCGACGGCCAGGAGAACCCGTATGCGGTGATCCTCTCGAACAAGTTCTTCGAGGTGCAGAAGTTCGTGAGCGCCACGAACCACGTGTATGCGGCCAACATCGTGCTGGTCAGCAAGAAGTTCTGGGACTCGCTGAGCCCCGCCGAGCAGAAGATGATGCGCGAGGCCGCCGACGAGGCGCGCGGCTACCAGCGCCAGGTGAGCCGCGCCGCCGCGCAGCGCGCCGTGGGCGACCTGCAGGCCAAGGGCGCGCAGTTCAACGAGGTGGCACCCGCCGAGCAGGCCCGCATGCGGCAGATCGCCAAGCCCGTCACCGAGCGCTTCGCCGCGAGCTACGACCCCGCCATCGTCAAGCTCTACACCGACGAGCTCGCGCGCATCCGCAAGTAAGCCCCACCGAAGCCCATCATGAAGATCCTCGTCCTGCACGGCCCGAATCTCAACCTGTTCGGCCGCCGCGAACCCCATATCTACGGCAAGACCACGCTGGCCGAAATCGATGCGCAGCTGCAGGCGCTGGCGGACGAACTCGGCGTGGCGCTGGACACGATCCAGTCGAACCACGAAGGCGACCTGGTCGATTTCCTGCACACCCACATCGACGACGCGCAGGGCGCGCTGGTCAACCCCGCCGGCCTCACGCAGCACGGCGTGCCGCTGCACGATGCGATCAAGGCCATGCCGTTTCCGATCGTCGAGGTCCACATGTCGAACATCGCCGCGCGCGAGGCGTGGCGCGCGCATTCGATCATCTCGCCGGCAGTGAGGGGCACGATCCAGGGTCTGGGCCCGCTGTCCTACCTGGCCGCGCTGCGCGCGCTGGTCGAGATGCAGAAGCAGGCCGAGGCGACGGCAACATCATGAATCGATGGATCGACCGATGCTGCACCGGCATCGAAGCACTGATTGCGGCCGCACTCGCCGTCATGGTCGTGCTCGTCTTCGGCAACGTGGTGCTGCGGTACGGCTTCAACTCGGGCATCACCGTGTCCGAGGAGGTCTCGCGCTGGCTGTTCATCTGGATGACCTTTCTCGGCGCGGTGGTCGCGCTGAAGGAGCACGGCCACCTGGGCGTCGACATGGTGGTGCAGAAGCTGCCGCCCATGGGCAAGAAGATCTGCCTGGCGGTGGGGCATGGGGTGATGCTCTACATCGTCTGGCTGCTGTTCCAGGGCAGCGTGGCACAGGCGCGCATCAACTGGGACGTCACGGCGCCCGTCACCGGTGCGCCGATGGCCGTCGTCTACGGCTCGGGCGTGGTGTTCTCGGTGCTGGCCGCGTTCATCCTGGCGCTCGACCTGCTGCGGCTGTTCACCGGCCGCATCGCCGAGAGCGACCTCGTGATGGTCCAGGAGTCGGAGGAGGCGGTTCAGCTCCAGCAGATCCTGGGCACGCAAGGCGACGCCCCGGGAGCGCGCAAATGACCATCCTCGTCTTCGTCGGCTCCCTGCTGCTCGCCATGGCGATGGGCATTCCCATCGCGTTCTCGCTGCTCGCCAGCGGCGTGGCGCTGATGTGGCACCTCGACCTGTTCGACGCACAGATCCTCGCGCAGAACGTGATCGGCGGCGCCGACAGCTTTCCGCTGCTGGCCGTTCCGTTCTTCATGCTGGCCGGCGAGATCATGAACGTCGGCGGCCTGTCCAAGCGCATCGTCGACTTCGCGCTCGCGGTGGTCGGCCATGTGAAGGGCGGGCTCGGCTACGTGACCATCATGGCGGGCTGCCTGCTTTCGGCGCTCTCGGGTTCGGCGGTGGCCGACGCCGCCGCGCTCACCGCGCTGCTGCTGCCGATGATGGTCAAGGCGGGCCACGACAAGGCGCGCGCGGGCGGGCTCATCGCGGCCACCGGCGTCATCGGGCCGGTCATTCCGCCGAGCATCGGGCTCGTGATCTTCGGCGTGGCCGCCAATGTCTCGATCTCCAAGCTGTTCCTCGCGGCCATCGTGCCCGGCCTGCTCATCGGCGGCGCGCTCTGGCTCACCTGGGCCTGGCTGGTTCGCCGCGAAAAGATCGTGCCGCCGCCGCGCCAGTCGTCGGCCGCGATCTTCACCGCGTTCCGCAAGGCGCTCTGGGCGCTGATGCTACCGGTGATCATCCTGGTGGGCCTGCGCATGGGCGTGTTCACGCCGACCGAAGCCGCCGTGGTGGCGGCCGTGTATGCGTTGTTCGTGTCCACAGTCATCTACCGGGAGATCACCTGGAAAGACCTCTACGGCATCTTCGTGAGCGCGGCCAAGACCAGCGCCATCGTGATGTTCCTGATCGCCGCGGCCATGGTGAGCGCATGGCTCATCACGGTGGCCGATCTGCCTTCGAAGGTGGTGGGCCTGCTGCAGCCGTTCATGGGCAACCAGATCCTGCTGATGATCGCGATCATGGTGCTCGTGATGATCGTGGGCACCGCGATGGACATGACGCCGACCATCCTGATCCTCACGCCGGTGCTGATGCCGATCGTGAGGGCGGCCGGCATCGACCCCGTGTACTTCGGCGTGCTGTTCATCATCAACAACTCGATCGGGCTGGTCACGCCGCCGGTGGGCACGGTGCTGAACGTGGTGGCCGGCGTCGGAAAAATCTCGATGGACGACGTCACGCGCGGCGTGGTGCCTTTCATGATCGCCGAGTTCGCCGTCATGTTCCTGATGGTGCTGTTCCCATGGCTGGTGACGTGGCCGGCCAGGTTCTTCCACGGATAGAAAAGACAGAAGGAGACTTCACCATGAAGAGTTCGATGCAGAAGCTGCTGGCCGCAGCCGTTGCGGCATTCGCCGTGTTCGCGACGGCCGGCGCCGGCGCGCAGGTCAAGGAGCGCACGCTCAAGTTCGCATTCCAGAACCAGACCGGTCACCCGCAGGCGCAGGGTGCGCAGAAGTTCGCGGACCTCGTCGCGGCCAAGTCCGGCGGCAAGATCACGGTGAAGCTGTTCGCGGGCGGCACGCTCGGCGGCGACCTGCAGACCGTGTCCGCGCTGCAGGGCGGCACGGTCGAGATGACCGTGCTCAACGCCGGCATCCTCTCCGCGCAGGTGAAGGAGTTTGCGGCCTACGACTTTCCGTTCCTCTTCAACAGCGGCAAGGAAGCCGATGCCGTCACCGACGGACCCTTCGGACAGAAGCTGATGGGCAAGCTCGAAGAGAAGGGCCTGCACGGCCTGGGCTACTGGGAGCTGGGCTTTCGCAACCTCACCAACAGCAAGCGGCCGGTCGTGAAGGCGGACGACATCGGGGGCCTGAAGATCCGCGTGATCCAGTCGCCGATCTACATCGACATGTTCAGCGCGCTGGGCGCCAACGCCACGCCGCTGCCGTTCCCCGAGCTCTATCCGGCGCTCGACCAGAAGGCGGTCGACGGGCAGGAGAACCCGAATACGACGATCCTTTCGTCCAAGTTCGCGGAGGTGCAGAAGTACATCACCCAGACCCGCCACATCTACAACCCGCAGGCGCTGCTGATCAGCAAGAAGACCTGGGACGGCATGAGCGCCGACGAGAAGAAGATCATCACCGAGGCCGCCAACGAATCGACCGCGTTCCAGCGCCAGGCATCGCGCGGCGCCGCCGACAGTGCGCTCGAGGCGCTCAAGAAGGCGGGCATGACCGTCTCGGAGCTGCCGCCCGACGAAATGGCGAAGCTGCGCGCCAAGGTGAAGCCGGTGATCGACAAGTACACCGCGTCGGTGGGCGAGCCCACCGTCAAGGAACTGATGGCGGAAATCGAGAAGGTGCGTAAATAGCTCAGACGATCCGGACCGACAGGTTCGGCAAGCCGTCGATGTGGATCTCGATCAGGTCGCCGCGCACCACCGGGCCCACGTTCTCGGGGGTGCCCGAATAGATGATGTCGCCGGGCTGCAGCTCGAAGGCCTGCGACAGGCGGCTGATCTGCTCCGCGACCGACCAGATCATGTGCTTGAGCGTGGCGCTTTGTCGGGTCTGGCCGTTCACCTTGAGCCAGATGGCGCCGTCCGCGAAGTGGCCGACCTTGGCCACGGGGTGGATCGGCCCGATGGGCGCCGAGTGGTCGAAGCTCTTGCCGATCTCCCAGGGCTTCTTCTGGTCGCCCATCTCGCGCTGCAGGTCGCGGCGCGTCATGTCCAGGCCGAGCGAATAACCGTACACATGGTCGAGCGCACTGGCTGCGGGGATGTTGCTGCCGCCTTTGGCCAGTGCGACGACCAGCTCCACCTCGTAGTGGTAGTTCTTGGTCAGCGTGGGGTAGGGATGGTCGGCCACCGTGCCGGGCGTCACGACCTGGATCGCATCGGCCGGCTTCTGGAAGAAGAAGGGCGGCTCGCGGGTCGGGTCCGAACCCATCTCGCGCGCATGGGCCGCGTAGTTGCGGCCGATGCAATAGATGCGGCGCACCGGGTACACCTGCTCGCTGCCGATGATCGGCACGGTCGACACGGCGACATCGAAGGGTGTGCGGGGCGAGCGCGCGGCGCCTGCCGGCAGCGCGCAACCGGCGATGGCGCCCGTGGCCATGGCGGCCGAACCGGCCAGCAGGCCGCGCCGTGATGAACTGGACATGGACTGTCTCCTTGTGGTTGTCCGATGGAAGCGATCCGGTCGATTCTGGGACGGCGCGCCGCCGCGGCGCCGCACGCATCTACGCAAAAACCGGACGCAGGCAACACGCCCCGAGGCTGCCCTTACCATCGCGCCATGCCGCCCCTCCAGTCCAGCGCCCGCCTCTACGGCATGCAGGAGCGCGCGAACCATCTCGACTTCGACATCCGCTTCGAAGGCGCGCGCGACGTGCTGGCACGCCCGCACCGGCACGAGTACTTCCAGATCCAGGTGAGCATCGAAGGCGGCGGGCAGCAGCTCATCGGCGGTGCCGTGCGGCCGTTTCGTGCCGGGCACCTGAGCTTCGTGCTGCCGTACCGCGTGCACGTGGTGCCGCACCCCGCAGGCGCGCGCTATGCCATCGTGAATTTCGACCAGGGCTTTCTCTGGCCGGAGCTGGCGGTCGAGCCGCTCGATCTCGAGGAAGTGCCCGTGGCACGCCATCCGGAACTGGCGCCCTTCCTGTTCCAGGAGTACGTCGACTTCCGTTTCGACGACGCGGATTTCGCACGCATCCTGGGCTGGCTCGACGAACTTGCCGCGCTGAACCGCGAGCGCGGCTTCGCCACCGTCAGTGCGATCCGCGGCATCCTGCTGCAGATCATGGCGTTGACCTGCCGGCGGCACGAGGGGCTATTGCGGGAGCAGGCCGCGCGCCACAGCGGACGCAGCTCGCGGCGCGATGCGCTGCAGCGGGTGATGCGCTACGTGCGCGAGCACCTCGGCGAAGAGATGTCGCTCCACGAGGCCGCCGCCGCGGCGATGCTGTCGCCCAACTACCTCGCGCACCTGCTGAAGAAGCAGACCGACCGCACCTTCACCGAGCTCGTCACCGAACGGCGCCTCGAGCGTGCGAAGGAACTGCTGCTGACCTCGAGCGTGCGCATCGGCGACATCGCGCTGCAATGCGGCTTCAGCGATGCCGACTACTTCAGCCGCCGCTTCAGGCAGCAGGTCGGCGTCACGCCGCGGCGGTTTCGCCAGGACGCGAGCGCCGACTGACGGCCGTCGGCTACTTCTTCATCGCCTTGACGTCGGCCATGCCCTTGGCCTTGTCCGCCTTGGCCTGCTTCACGCAGGCGGACTTCGCATCGCCCTTCTGGTCGTCGCATTTTTCCTTGGCAACGCTGTAGGCGGCATCCACCTTGGCTTCGGCCACCTTGCGTGCGTTGCTGTCGCTGGGCCGGACCTTCTGGTCGAGCTCGGCCTTGGCCATCTTTTCCTTGCCCTTGGCTTCCTCGACGCAGACATCCTTCGCGTTGTCCTTCATGGCATTGCACGCGGCCTTGTCGGCCTTGTAGTCGGCTTCGATCTTGTCGCGGCCGGCCTTGAGTTCCGCAATGGCCGGGTCGACGGCCGCCGATGGAGGCGGATTCATTTGCGCATGTGCCGACAGGGCCATCAGGCACGAGGCAGCCGCGCACACCGACATCCACATGAGCTTTTGCATGGTCATCATCTCCTTGACGCCGGTGTTGGGGTTGGTTCTCGCGGGAGGTCCGGCGCCGAACCCATCCTAGAAAACGATGGCATCGAGGCGGTAGGACGCCAGGGGGTGCGGCCGTAAGCACCTGCTGACGCGGCGCGGGAAATCCGCCCAGGCCGTGAAACGTAGTGTGTGCGGTTTCCACGGCCGACACAGAGGCATACGCAATGCGTGCCCGCGGGGGGAGGCATGGCGAACAATCCGCTCGTTCTCCCGACAACCCTTCTCTTCTCACTTTTCCAAGGAATTCGCCATGAAGCTCTCCCGCATCGCCATTGCCGCCGCGGCCGTCGCGGCTTCGGTGGCCGCCGTCCTCACGTTCGCCGCACCTCCGCTCGGGGGCGACACGCCCGCCGGCCAGGTGCAGCAGGCACCGGAGTTCCAGGGCATCGACCAATGGCTCAATTCCCAGCCCTTGAAGCTCGAAGCGCTGCGCGGCAAGGTCGTGCTGGTCGACTTCTGGACCTACACCTGCATCAACTGTCTCAACCACCTGCCCTACGTCAAGGACTGGAACGAGAAGTACAAGGACAAGGGCCTCGTCGTGGTGGGCGTGCACACGCCGGAGTTCGCGTACGAGAAGTCCACGAAGAACGTGCAGGACGCGATCCAGCGGCTGCAGATCAAGCACGCCGTGGCGCAGGACAACCACTACGCGACCTGGAAGGCCTTCAGGAACCAGTACTGGCCGGCGGTCTACCTGATCGACAAGCAGGGCCACATCGTCTATTCGCACTTCGGCGAAGGCAGCTACGGCACGACCGAGAAAAAGATCCAGGCGCTGCTGGCGGAGTAACCGGCTGGGGGCTTCTGGAATGAAACCTTGGTCTTCGATTCGTCGCGTTGTGGGTCATTCAGGGCGCGCTCACGCCGACGGGGTGCTCTGCTCCGCGAATGTCCCCCGGCGCGGCCTAGGGCCGCAAGCCTCCTCCTTTATTTCGCTGCGCAGAGCACCCCATCGGCGTGATCGCTCAGAGCGGTCGTTGATCGGCTCGCACTGGCGCTGCGCCCATCGTGCACAGGGCACCGGGTGCTCCCCGCAGCGAAATAAAGGAGGAGCGAAGCGGGGGACATTCGCGGAGGGGAGCACCCGGTGCCCTGTGCACGCGCCCTGAACAACAGCGCCCGAACAACAGCCCCCGCCTCATGCATTGCGGGTCAAGCAACAGCGTGGTGGAAAAACTGAAATGAAAAAACTCTGGCTCGCACTCATCTTCTTCGCAGGCGGCCTCGCGCACGAGGTCCGCAATCCGGTGAGCTGCCAATGCATCACGGCCCGCGAATTCGCGGGCCCCGACAGGAAACGCCGCGCCGGATGAGCGTTCAGTCCTGCGCCTGGACGGTCGAAGAGAAGACATAGCCCTCGCTTCGCACCGTCTTGATGTAGCGGGGCTCGCGCGCATCGTCGCGCAGCCGCTGGCGCAGGCGGCTCACGAGCAGGTCGATCGAGCGCTCGAACAGTTCCGCTTCGCGGCCCTGCGTCAGGCTCAGCAATTGGTCGCGGCTCAGCACCTTCTGCGGATGGTCGAGGAACACGCGCAAGAGCCGGTACTCGGCGCCGCTCAGGGCCACCATCGTGCCGCTGTCGTCCAGCAGGTGGCGCGCCACCGTGTCGACCTGCCAGTCGCCGAAGACCAGCTTCTGCGAGGGCTCGACCGCGCCCATGTTCGGCGGCAGCATGCGCGTGCGGCGCATCACGGCACGCAGCCGCGCGAGCAGCTCGCGCGCGGAAAACGGCTTGGCCAGGTAATCGTCGGCGCCCATCTCGAGGCCAAGGATGCGGTCGGCTTCCTCGCTGCGCGCCGTGAGCATCAGGATCGGCGTGGCCTTGTACTTTCCGGTGCGCAGGTCGCGGCAGAGCGTCAGCCCGTCCTCGCCCGGCAGCATCAGGTCGAGGATGATCAGGTCGAAGGGCCCCGACTCTTCCAGCGCCGCGCGCATGTGCCGCCCGGTGGGCACCGCGACCACCCGCAGGCCGTTCTTGACCAGGTAGGTCGTGAGCAGTTCGCGGATTTCCCGGTCGTCGTCGACGATGAGGATGTGGTCGGATGTCTTGGGTGTCATGGCGTACGTAGGGGCGGCATCGGGTGGCGCGGCGGGCGCCGCAGAAGCAATGTAGCTCGCCGGCCGTGCAGGGCCGGAGGGTTTGTATGCGCAAGTATCTGGCGGGATGAGGCGCGACACTATGTTTCGCGTGCCGCACCCCCGGCCGCTCGGCGCAGCGAGCGACCCGGGGCGGTCGGAATGAAACGTAGTGTGTTGATTTTTTGCGCCGATACACAGGCATACGCAATGTGCGCCGGCGGGGTGCCGGGTGGCCAAGAATCCGTCCGTTCTCAACCCAACCCCTGTCAAGGAACGCACCATGAGCGCCACCGAAAAGATCCTCTACACCGGCAAGACCCGCACCTCGGGCGGCCGCAACGGCGAGTCGCGCAGCAGCGACGGCCGGCTCGACGTCAAGCTGACATCGCCCGGTGCCGCCGGCGACGGCACCAACCCCGAGCAACTGTTCGCCGCGGGCTGGTCGGCCTGCTTCATCGGCGCGATGGGCCTGGCCGCCGGCAAGCTGAAGGTCGCCCTGCCGGCCGACCTGGCCGTCGATGCCGAAGTGGACCTGGCCAACGCCGACGGCGCGTACTTCCTCAAGGCCCGCCTCAACGTCAGCCTGCCGGGCCTGGAGCGCGAAGTCGCCCAAGCCCTGGCGGATGCCGCGCACCAGACCTGCCCCTACTCCAAGGCCACGCGCGGCAACATCGACGTCGTGATCCGCATCGTCTGATGCCGACCGCCCCGGGGCACGTCATGTTCCATGTCGCAAGCGCTGTCCAACACACTGCGATACATGCGGACGGCCCTTGGCGTGACCCGGGGTCTATAAAGGCGTCCATGTCCTCCCATCCAGCGATCCTCCCCACAGAGAACCCAGCCCGCGCAGCAGCAGCGGCCGGCTGGCGCCGGCTGTTCCCGCGCTCCCTGTTCTCCCGCGTGACGCTGATCATCGTGGTGGGGCTCGCGATCGCCCAGCTGCTGACCTTCGCCGCGATCCGCTACGAGCGCGACATGGCGCTGCGCGAGCTGATGATGATCGGCATCGAGCGCGACATCGCCAGCTCGGTCGCCATCCTCGACCGCCTGCCCGCCGCGGAGCGCGCCGGCTGGCTCGAGAAGCTGGAGCGGCGCAACTACCGCTTCGTGCTGGGCGGCAGCGCGGAAGGCACCGAGCCCACGTCGCCGCTCTCGCAGCAGTTCGCCACGGCCATCGTCGATGCGCTGCGGCCGTTCGAGATCGTCAAGGTCGCTCAGGTGGCGCAGCCGGCCGAAGGCCTGCAGATCCAGGTCCGGTTGACGGACGGGGCCTCGGTGGTCGTCCACGCCAGGCGGGTGGGCATGCCGGTGTCGCGCTGGGTCATGTGGCTGCTCGCGGTCCAGCTGGTGGTGCTGGCCCTCTGCGCCTGGTTCGCGGTCCGGCTGGTCACGCGGCCGCTCGCGCAGCTGGCGGCGGCGGCCGATGACCTGGGCCCCGACCTGAAGCCGCAGAAGCTCGCGGAAGAGGGGCCGACCGAAGTGGCCCACGCGGCGCGCGCCTTCAACGCGATGCAGCAGCGCATCGGCGGCTACATGGCCGAGCGCGTGGAAATCCTCGCGGCCATCTCGCACGACCTCCAGACGCCGATCACGCGGATGCGGCTGCGCACCGACCTGATGGACAACGAACACGACCGCGGCAAGTTCCGGCAGGACCTCGACGCCATGAACTCGCTGGTGCGCGAGGGCGTGACCTATGCGCGCACGCTCCACGGCGCCACCGAGCCGCCCCTGCGCATGGATGCCGACGCGCTGCTCGAGAGCATGGTGGCCGACTACGAAGATGCGGGCAAGCAGGTGCACCTCGAAGGCCGCGCCGGCACGCCGATCGTGAGCCGGCCGAATGCGCTGCGCCGGATCGTCATGAACCTGGTCGACAACGCGCTGATCTTCGGCAGCGACGTGCGCGTGCGTGTGCAGGCCGGTGACGGCCAATTGGCCATTGCCGTGGTCGACAACGGACCGGGCATTCCGCCCGGCGAGCTGGAGGCCGTGCTCAAGCCCTTTTACCGCGTCGAAAGCTCGCGCAACCGCAGCACCGGCGGCACCGGCCTGGGCCTGGCCATCGCGCACCAGCTCGCCATGGCGATGGGCGCCGAGCTGAAACTGCAGAACCGCCCCGAAGGCGGACTGGAGGCCCGACTCACGATGAGCACGCGACCCCCGACCACCGACTGAGGCGGACCGGACCGCCCGCGCGGCCGGTTGCCACTGCGCCATTCCTCATCCAACCCGTGGCTCGCGCGCCGAGACCGCGAAGATCTCGCACGCCCCGACGGCGTGCCCCTTGCCACACACGACATACGCAACCGACGAGACCCGAACCATGCTCCTTCTCCTCATTGCCTACCTGGGCGGGGTGCTCACCATCCTGAGCCCCTGCATCCTGCCGGTGCTGCCCTTCGTGTTCGCGCGGGCCGACCGCCCATTCCGCTCGCACGGCCTGCCCATGCTGCTGGGCATGGCGGTGGCCTTCGCCGCCATCGCCACGCTCGCGGCCGTGGGCGGCGGCTGGGTGGTGGCGCTCAACGAGTACGGGCGCTACGCGGCGATCGCGATGCTTGCGCTGTTCGGCGCGACGCTGCTGTTCCCGAGCCTGGCCGACCGCATGAGCCGGCCGCTGGTGGCGCTGGGCATCCGCCTGGCCGAATCGCAACCCGACGGCAAGGCCGCGAAGGCCTCCGTGTTCTCGCCGTTGATGCTGGGCGTCGGCACGGGGCTGCTGTGGGCGCCGTGCGCGGGTCCGATCCTGGGGCTCATCCTGACGGGGGCGGCGCTCCATGGCGCCAGCGTCGGCACCTCGCTGCTGCTGCTGGCCTATGCGGCCGGTGCGTGCACCTCGCTGGCGGCAGCGCTGCTGTTCGGCGGGCGCCTGTTCTCGGTCATGAAGCGATCGCTGCACACCGGCGAGTGGGTTCGCCGCGTGGCCGGCGCGGCCGTGCTGGTGGGCGTCGGTGCCATCGCGCTGGGGCTGGACACCGGCCTGCTCGCCCGCCTCTCGGTGGGCACCACCTCGACGCTGGAGCAGGCGCTGGTGGACAAGATCGACATGCCGAAGCCGCAACCGCAGAGCGTTGAGGCGAGCGCACGGCAGGCAGACGCCGGCCTCGTGCTCACGGCGGCCACCACCCCCGAAGCGGCACCTGTGCGGAAGCTGAACGTGGAAGGCGGATTCCCTTCGCTGGCCGGTGCGACCGAATGGATCAACTCGCCGCCGCTGACCCCCGAGGCCCTGCGCGGCAAGGTGGTGCTGGTCGACTTCTGGACCTACTCGTGCATCAACTGCCTGCGCACGCTGCCGTACGTGCGCGCCTGGGCCGAGAAGTACAAGGACGCGGGCCTCGTCGTCATCGGCGTGCATTCGCCGGAGTTCGCGTTCGAGAAACGCTCGGCCAATGTGCGCAAGGCGACGAAGGAGCTCGGCATCGGCTTCCCGGTGGCGCTGGACAACGATTTCAAGATCTGGCGCGGCTTCGACAACCAGTCCTGGCCCGCGTTCTATTTCATCGATGCGCAGGGGCGCATCCGTCATCACCAGTTCGGCGAGAACCGCTACGAGAAAGCCGAACAGATCATCCAGCAACTGCTCGCCGAGGCAGGCCAGCGCAACCTGCCGGTCGACCTGGTCGCGCCGAAGGGCGAGGGCACGCAGGCCGCGCCGGGCGCCGAGCTCGCGATGTCGGGCGAGACCTATGTGGGCGCAGAGCGTGCGCAGGGCTTTGCCTCGCCCGGCGGCCTCGTGAGCGGCCGCGCGCATGTCTACCAGCGCCCCGCGTCGCTGCGCACGAATCAATGGGCGCTGAGCGGCGACTGGACCGTGGAGCCCGAGCGTGCGGTGTCGAACCGCGCGAACGGCCGCATCGCCTACCGCTTCCAGGCGCGCGACCTGCACCTGGTGCTCGGCCCCGCGGCCGACGGCAAGCCGGTGCGCTTCCGGGTGCTGGTGGACGGCAAGCCGCCGCTCGCGGACCACGGCGCGGACACCGACGAACAGGGCTACGGGACGATCGAGGCGCAGAAGCTCTACCAGCTCGTTCGCCAGAAGCAGAACGGGGGCGACCGGTTGTTCGAGATCGAGTTTCTCGATGGCGGGGCGCAGGCTTATGCGTTCACCTTTGGTTGAACCGTTCAGAGCACTTGTTGATCGGCTTGCACAAGCGCCGCGCTCATCGTGCACAGGGCACCGGGTGCTCCCCGCAGCGAAATAAAGGAGGAGCGAAGCGGGGGACATTTGCGGAGGGGAGTACCCGGTGCCCTGTGCACGCACCCCGAACTGACCCCCTACCCGCAGCGCGTTCAGAGCAACCCGAGCGTCAGCGCCTTCAAGGTCGCCGCGGCGCGCGTGGTGCAGCCGAGCTTGCGGAAGATGTTCTCCAGGTGCGCGCGCACCGTGCTCGGGCTGATGCCCAGCACCCGCGCCGCTTCCTTGTTGCTGTCGCCGAGGCTGATGCGGCCGAGCACCTCGACCTCGCGGCTGGAGAGAAGGGCGGTCGCCTCGCCCGATGGAATGCTGGCCGCTTCGTTCCGCGGGTGTCCCGTCAGCACGGCGACAGCCGCCGCATCGAGCCGCCCGAGTTCCGCCTCGCGTTTCAGCGCGGCGATCGCATCGGTCTCCGCAAGCGCTGGCTGCCCCGGCCGGCTGGTGCGCAACAGCACCCAGTGCGCCGCGACCGCCAGCACGCGTCCCGCGAGGTCGATGGCCGGCCCCTTGATGCCGCGGAAGAAACCCGAGCCGTCGAGGCGTTCATCCACGAAGGAGGCGATCTCCGCCTCGGCGCGCAGCGTGCCGATGCGCCGCGCCGCGCGGTCGGTCCAGTAGGGCACGAGGCGCAGGCGTTCCTTGTCCGCTTCACTGCGCACGCCGGGCGAGTCCCACACCGCGTTCGGCACCGACGCGCGGCCGATGCCGTGGATCAGCGCCGCGCGCCGCACCTGTCCCTGCTCGGCCTCGCCCAGCCCCACGCCCGCGGCGCAAGCGAACGCGGCGTCGGCCACGCGGCGCGAGAAGCCGGTCATCCAGGGCAGCTTGAGGTCGATCACGTCGGCGATCAGTTCGAGCGATGCGGTCGCCTCGCGCAACGCGTTGGAGGGCGATTGCATGTCGGCGGCGGCGCCTTGCTCCAGCGCGTGCAGCCAGTCGACCGCATGCTGCTGCACGGCGTCGACCAGGAAGGCCGGATAGCGCGCATCGGCGCGCTCGGCGATGTAGCGCAGCGCATTGCTCAGGCCATGCACGCGCGAAAAGATCTCGAGGTCGCCGGCCACCGAAACGATGAAGACGTCTTCGGGAATCTGCGAGGCGCGCAGCCCGTTCGGCTTGCCCTGGCCGTCGAAGGACTCGAACATGTGCCGCAGCGTTCGTTCGACTTCGGGCGGCATGCCGAGCGTGCGCGCGATATCGCCCGACACCTCGCAATGAATCTCCGCCATCGGGCCGACGGAGCCCGCGAGCTCGGCCGCGAAGCTCGCCGATGCGGTCGAGAGCATCGCGCGGCGCCCGCCGACGTCGTCGCCCATCAGGTCGGAGAACTCGGGCGCATTGGCGGTACAGCCCGACCATCGCAGCAGCGAAGCGCAGGCCGCATGGCCCTGCGCCGTCGCATCGCGGCCGATGGCGCCGGCGAGCTGCGAGGCGATCCACGCGGTGCGCGCCGAATGGTCGATGGGCTGCCCCATGCTCAGGTCGCCGACGAATGCAAGGGCCTTGATGGCGTCGAAGACCGGGATGTGGGGCGCAGGCTGCACGAGGGGAAATGAAGAGAGAGAAGAGGGAGCGTAGTGTGCCGGCAGGCGCCGGCACGCGGCACCTTACTTCGAGTGGTTCACGGCGTCCAGAATCACCTGCGCCACCTTGGCCGGCTGCGACTGCTGCGGCACGTGGCTGGTGTTCAGCGTGGTCACGGTCGCGCCGATGTTCCTGGCCATGTCGCGCTGCTGCGCCGGCTGGATCATGTGATCGGCGCTGGTGACGATGTAGCGCGAAGGCCGGGTCTTCCATGCCGCGACCGACACCTTCTGCTCGAAGGCCTTGCTCTGGATCGGGCCCTGCGTCACCGTCATCACCGCGGTGGCGGCGGCCGGCAGGTCCTGCGCGAAATGCTTGCTCATGCCTTCCCGCGTCAGCGAAAGAAAACCCGCCGCGTCGGGCGTGAGGTGCGCGAGGCCGGGTGCGGGCGGGTAGTTCTTGCCGAGATCGCCGATGCTCTGCCCGGCGTCGGGCGCGAAGGCCGCCACATACACCAGCGACGAGACCTTGTCGTTCGTCCCGGCCTCGGTGATGACGACGCCGCCCCACGAGTGGCCGACCAGCACCACCTTGCCCGGCTGCGCATCGATGGCGCGCTTGGCCGCGGCCACGTCGTCCTCGAGCGAAGTCAGCGGGTTCTGCACCGACACCACGTGGACGCCCTTGGCCTGCAGCAGCGGAATCACCTTGGCCCAGTCGGAGCCGTCGGCGAACGCGCCGTGGACCAGCACCACGCTGGGCTTGTCGGCGGCGCCGGCGGTGCCTGCCGCGAAGGTGAGGCCGATGGCGAGGGTGGCCGCGGCGGCGAGCTTGAAGCGTTGGATGGTTTTCATGAAAGTCCTGGAGGTCGAGGTGAAAAGAGAAGCCCGTACTGTCGGCGCAACGGGCGATCGGCGCCATCGGACGAATGTCCGATCGGTGCGGGCCCCGGGGGCGCTTTCGTCACTCAGGGTTTGCCCTTGGTCGCTCGTCCGGCGATTCGGACAGCCCCTTCGGCGCTCATCCGGACCGTCGGCGGCCGGCCCGGCGCATGTCCGCATCAACCCCCATGAAATCAACGACTTAGCGCGATCCGCTCCCCGTGCCGCGCGTGGCATATCGATTGCTCAGTGAAAGGGCCGGCCGCATCGCCCGATGCGGCTTTCGGCCACGACACAGGAGACAAACCGATGAGCACCATGGGTGACCTTGACCCCACGGAAACTGGCGAGTGGATCGATGCGCTCGGCGCGGTGCAACAACACCGCGGCAGCGAACGTACGAACTTTCTGTTGAACCGCCTGGTCGACCAGGGCCGCCGCGACGGCGTGTACGTGCCCCGTTCGCTGAACACGGCCTACAAGAACACGATCCCGCCCGAGCAGGAAGAAAAGTCCCCCGGCAACCGCGAGATCGAGCACCGCCTGCGCTCGATCATCCGCTGGAACGCGATGGCGATCATCCTGCGCGCCAACAAGGACTCGTCCGAGCTCGGCGGCCACATCGCGAGCTTCCAGTCGGCGGCCACGCTCTACGACATCGGCTTCGGCCACTTCTGGCACGCGGCCACCGACACGCACGGCGGCGACCTGCTCTTCATCCAGGGCCATAGCTCGCCCGGCATCTATGCGCGCGCCTTTCTCGAGGGCCGCCTGAGCGAGCAGCAGCTGCTCAACTACCGCCAGGAGTCCGAGGGCGGCGGAATCCCCTCGTACCCCCACCCCTGGCTCATGCCCGACTTCTGGCAGTTCCCCACCGTGTCGATGGGCCTGGGCCCGCTGATGGCGATCTACCAGGCGCGCTTTCTCAAGTACCTGCATGGCCGGGGCCTCGCCGACACGGCGCCGCGCAAGGTCTGGGCCTTCATGGGCGACGGCGAGATGGACGAGCCCGAATCGCTCGGCGCCATCTCGCTCGCGGGCCGCGAGAGCCTGGACAACCTCGTGTTCGTCATCAACTGCAACCTGCAGCGCCTCGACGGCCCGGTGCGCGGCAACGGCAAGATCGTGCAGGAGCTCGAGAGCGTGTTCCGCGGGGCAGGATGGAACGTCATCAAGGTGCTCTGGGGCAGCGGCTGGGACAAGCTGCTCGCGAAGGACAAGAGCGGCAAGCTGCTGCAGCGCATGGAAGAGTGCGTGGACGGCGAGTACCAGGACTTCAAGAGCAAGAGCGGCGCCTACGTGCGCGAGCATTTCTTCGGCAAGTACGACGAGACGAAGGCCCTGGTCGCCGACATGAGCGACGACGAGATCTGGGGACTCACGCGCGGCGGCCACGACCCCGAGAAGGTGTTCGCCGCGTATGCCGCAGCGGTCAGGCACAAGGGGCAGCCCACGCTGATCCTGCCCAAGACGGTGAAGGGCTACGGCATGGGCGAATCGGGCGAGGGCCAGATGATCGCGCACCAGGCCAAGAAGATGACGCAGGACGCGCTGCGCGGCTTCCGCGACCGCTTCCAGATCCCGGTGTCCGACGAGGAGCTGCCCAACGTGCCCTTCATCCGGCTCGCCGAAGACAGCCCCGAGATGAAGTACCTGCACGAGCGCCGTGCCGCGCTCGGCGGCTACCTGCCGCAGCGCCGCCGCAAGTCGACCGCGCTCGAGATTCCGCCGCTGGCCACCTTCGAGCGCCTGCTCAAGGACACCGGCGAGCGCGAGATCTCCACCACCATGGCCTTCGTGCAGATGCTGGGCACGCTGGTGCGCGACAAGGCCATCGGCAAGCACGTGGTGCCGATCGTGCCCGACGAGTCGCGCACCTTCGGCATGGAAGGCATGTTCCGCCAGCTCGGCATCTGGTCGTCGCTCGGCCAGCTCTACAAGCCGCAGGACGCCGACCAGCTCATGTACTACCGCGAGTCGAAGGACGGGCAGGTGCTGCAGGAAGGCATCAACGAGGGCGGCGCGATGTCCAGCTGGATCGTCGCGGCCACCTCGTACAGCACGAACAACGTGCCGATGATCCCGTTCTACATCTACTACTCGATGTTCGGCCTGCAACGCGTGGGCGACCTGGCCTGGCTGGCCGGCGACATGCGGGCGCGCGGCTTCCTGCTGGGCGGCACCGCGGGGCGCACCACGCTCAACGGCGAAGGCCTGCAGCACGAGGACGGCCACAGCCACATCCTGGCCGGCACCATCCCCAACTGCGTCTCGTACGACCCGACCTTCGCCTACGAGGTGGTGGCCATCGTGCGCGACGGCATGCGCCGCATGTACGCCGAGCAGGAGGACGTGTACTACTACATCACCCTCATGAACGAGAACTACCCGCACCCCGGCATGCCCGAGGGCAGCGAGGCGGGCATTCTCAAGGGGCTCTACCAGCTCAGCGACGGCGGCAAGACGCCGAAGAAAGGCCACCGCGTGCAGCTCATGGGCAGCGGCACCATCCTGCGCGAGGTGATGTTCGCGGCCGAGCTGCTGAAGGCCGACTTCGGCATCGCCGCCGACGTGTGGAGCGCCACCAGCTACAACGAGCTGCGCCGCGACGGGATGGCCGCCGAGCGCTGGAGCCGGCTGCACCCGACCGAGCCGGCGCGCAGGAGCCATGTCGAGCAATGCCTCGAAGGCCACGACGGTCCGGTCATTGCGGCCACCGACTACATGCGCAACTACGCCGACCAGGTGCGCGAGTACGTGCAGGCTGCGGGCCGGCGCTACACCGTGCTCGGCACCGACGGCTTCGGCCGCAGCGACTACCGCCGCAAGCTGCGCCGCTTCTTCGAGGTCGACCGCTGGCACGTGGCCGTGGCCGCGCTCAAGGCGCTGGCCGACGACGGCGTGATCAAGCACGCCGTGGTGGCCGAGGCCATCGCGAAGTACGGGCTCGATGCCGAGCGCGCAGCCCCCTGGACCGTCTGAGGCAAGGCAGAACAGAACATGAGCAACGCAATCGACATCAAGGTTCCGGACATCGGCGACTTCAGCGATGTGCCGGTCATCGAGATCTTCGTGAAGCCGGGCGACACGGTGAAGGCCGAGGACCCGCTGGTCTCGCTCGAATCCGACAAGGCCACGATGGATGTGCCCGCGCCGCGCGGCGGGGTGGTGGCGTCCATCGCCGTGAAGCTGGGCGACAAGGTCAGCGAAGGCAGCGTCCTCATGACCTTCAAGGCCGAGGGCGGCGCGGCCGCGCCCGCCGAGGCGGCCAAGCCCAGCGTCAGCGCCGCGCCTTCCGCCACCAGCGCGCCGGCCGGCGTGGCCGAGGTGCGCGTGCCCGACATCGGCGACTTCAAGGACGTGCCGGTCATCGAGATCTTCGTGAAGGTCGGCGACACGGTGAAGGCCGAGGACCCGATCGTCTCGCTCGAATCGGACAAGGCCACGATGGACGTGCCCGCGCCGCTCTCGGGCGTGGTGACGGCCATCGGCATCCAGATCGGAGACAAGGTCAGCGAGGGGTCTGTGATCCTGTCGTTGGCGACGGGCGATGCACCGGCCTCGGCACCCGCTCCCTCACCCCAACCCTCTCCCGCGAGCGGGAGTGAAGCGGCGGCTGCGCTGCCTGCCGGCAAGGCAGAGTTCGAGGCCGGCTTCGCACTCGCCTATGCCGGCCCCGCCGTGCGCAAGCTGGCCCGTGAACTCGGCGTCGACCTCGGCAAGATCAAGGGCACGGGCGACCACGGCCGCATCGTGCGCGCTGACGTCGAGGCCTTCGCGAAGGGGGGCGGTGCAGCCGCCGCGCCGGCGGCCGGCAAGGCGGCCGCAGCACCTGCGGGTGGCGGCGTCGGCGGCATCGACCTGCTGCCGTGGCCCAAGGTCGACTTTGCCAAGTTCGGGCCGACCGAGCGCAAGGAACTGTCGCGCATCAAGAAGATCAGCGCCGCCAACCTGCACCGCAACTGGGTCGTCATTCCGCATGTGACGACGCACGACGAGGCCGACATCACCGACCTCGAGCAGTTCCGCGTGCAGATGAACAAGGAACTCGAGAAGTCGGGCGTCAAGATCAGCATGCTGCCCTTCATGATGAAGGCGGCCGTGGCCGCGCTGAAGAAGTTCCCGGAGTTCAACGCGAGCCTCGACGGCGACGCCCTGGTGCTCAAGAACTACTGGCACATCGGCTTCGCGGCCGACACGCCCAACGGCCTCATGGTGCCGGTGATCCGCGACGTCGACAAGAAGACCGTGCCCGAGATCGCCAAGGAGATGGGCGAGCTCGCCAAGCTCGCGCGCGACGGCAAGCTCAAGCCCGACCAGATGTCGGGCGGCACCTTCACCATCAGCTCGCTGGGCGGCATCGGCGGCATCTACTTCACGCCGATCATCAACGCGCCCGAGGTCGCCATCATGGGCGTGTGCAAGAGCTACTGGAAGCAGCACTCCAGCGACGGCAAGACCTACACCTCGCGCCTCACGCTGCCGCTGTCCCTCTCGTGGGACCACCGCGTGATCGACGGCGCCGCCGCCGCGCGCTTCAACGTCTATTTCGCCAACGTGCTCGCCGACCTGCGGCGCGTGCTGTTCTGAAGGAAGCCCACCCATGTCCCACACAGTGGAAGTCAAGGTCCCGGACATCGGCGACTTCAAGGATGTCGCGGTCATCGAGCTGCTGGTCAAGCCCGGGGAGGTCATCGCGGTCGATACCGGGCTGATCATGGTGGAGTCCGACAAGGCCTCGATGGAGATTCCGTCGAGCCATGCGGGCACCGTGAAGGAGCTGAAGATCGCGCTCGGCGACAAGGTCAGCGAAGGCTCGGTGATCCTGGTGATCGAAACGTCGGCCGCCGCGCCTGCTGCAGCGCCGGCCCCTGCGCCCGCACCGGCAGCTGCTGCCGCACCCGTTGCCGCGGCTCCCGCGCCCGTGGCAGGCAGCTACACCGGCAAGGCCGACATCGCGTGCGAAGTGCTCGTGCTCGGCGCCGGCCCCGGCGGCTACTCGGCCGCGTTCCGCAGTGCCGATCTCGGCATGAAGACCGTGCTCGTCGAGCGCTACGCCACGCTCGGCGGCGTGTGCCTCAACGTGGGCTGCATCCCCTCGAAGGCGCTGCTGCACACGGCCGGCGTGATGGACGAGGTGAAGCTGCTCGCCAAGCACGGCATCAAGTACGCCGCGCCCGAAGTCGACATCGACGCGCTGCGCGGCTTCAAGGACGGCGTCATCAAGAAGCTCACCGGCGGCCTGGCCGGCATGGCGAAGGCGCGCAAGGTCGAGGTCGTCACCGGCGTGGGCAGCTTCCTGGATGCCTATCACCTCGAAGTGGCGGGCGAGGGCGGCACGAAAAAAGTGGTGAAGTTTGCCAAGGCCATCATCGCCGCGGGCTCGCAGGCCGTGAAGCTGCCCTTCATGCCCGAGGACGAGCGCGTCGTCGACTCCACCGGCGCGCTGCTGCTCAAGGGCATTCCCAAGCGCATGCTGGTGATCGGCGGCGGCATCATCGGCCTGGAGATGGCCACGGTGTACTCGACGCTGGGCACGCGCATCGACGTGGTCGAAATGCTCGACGGCCTGATGCAGGGCGCCGACCGCGACCTCGTCAAGGTGTGGGAGAAGTTCAACGCGTCGCGCTTCGACAACGTGATGCTCAAGACCAGGACCGTCGGCGCCAAGGCCACCCCGGCCGGCATCGAGGTCAGCTTCGAAGGCGAGAAGGCGCCGTCGGCCCCGCAGGTCTACGACCTGGTGCTCGTGGCCGTGGGCCGCAGCCCCAACGGCAGGAAGATCGCCGCCGACAAGGCCGGCGTGGCCGTCACCGACCGCGGCTTCATCGAGGTCGACAAGCAGATGCGCACCAACGTGCCGCATATCTTCGCCATCGGCGACATCGTGGGCCAGCCCATGCTCGCCCACAAGGCCGTGCACGAGGCGCATGTGGCGGCCGAGGCGGCGCACGGCGAGGCGTCGTTCTTCGATGCGCGGCAGATTCCCTCGGTGGCCTACACCGACCCCGAGGTGGCCTGGGCCGGCAAGACCGAGGAGCAGTGCAAGGCCGAGGGCCTGAAGGTCGGCAAGGCGGTGTTCCCGTGGGCCGCATCGGGCCGCGCCATCGCCAACGGCCGTGACGAGGGCTTCACCAAGCTGCTGTTCGACGAGGCCACGCACCGCATCGTCGGCGGCGGCATCGTCGGCACGCATGCGGGCGACCTGATCAGCGAGGTGTGCCTGGCCATCGAGATGGGCTGCGAGCCCGCCGACATCGGCAAGACCATCCACCCGCATCCGACGCTCGGCGAATCCATCGGCATGGCCGCCGAAGTCTTCGAAGGGCACTGCACCGACCTGCCCCCGGTGAAGAAGAAGTAGGCCGCCGCCATGCCGCTCGCACTGGCTTTCGAGGCCCTGGGATCGGGACCTCCGGTGGTGATCCTGCACGGCCTGTTCGGCGCGGGGCGCAACTGGACGCAGGTGGCGCAGGCGCTGGCCGCGGACCACCGCGTCTACCTGCCCGACGCCCGCAACCACGGCGCCTCGCCGTGGGCCGAATCGATGTCGTACGTGGAGATGGCGGGCGACGTGCGCGCGCTGATCGAGCGCGAGCACTTGCAGCGGCCCTTCGTGATCGGCCACAGCATGGGCGGCAAGACGGCGATGGCCCTCGCGCTCTCGCACCCGCAGGCCATCGGCGGCATCGCCGTGGTCGACATCGCTCCCGAGAGCTATGCCGACCAGTTCTCGTCGTACGTGTCGGCCATGCGCAGCCTCGACATGGCCAGCGCGGCGAGCCGCCACGAGATCCGCCAGGCGCTGGCCGACAGCCTCAGCGCCGAGGCCCCGGTCGATTTCCTGATGCAGAACCTGCGCCGGCAGAACGACCGCTTCGACTGGCGGCTGAACCTGCTGGCCACGGGCCTGTGCATGCGCGAGCTCTGCGGCTTTCCCGAGGCGCTGCGCGAAGCGCGCTACGACGGTCCGGCGCTCTTCATCCACGGCGCGGAGTCCGACTACGTGCGGCCCTCGTCGCTCGCCGGCATCCGCGCGCTGTTCCGGCATGCGCAGACCGAGCGCATCGCCGATGCCGGGCACTGGGTGCATGCCGACCAGCCCGCGGCGCTGCTGTGCGGGCTGCGCGACTGGCTGGCCGATGCCGGCGCGGCCGCCCCCTACTGACATTCCCACGGAGACACCATGTCCGACGAAAAACTGCGCGAAGCCGCCCTCGACTACCACCGCTTTCCCACGCCCGGCAAGATCTCGGTGAACCCGACCAAGCCGATGGCCACGCAGCGCGACCTCGCGCTGGCCTACTCGCCCGGCGTGGCCGAGGCCTGCATGGAGATCGTGCGCGATCCGGCCGAGGCGATGAACCTCACCTCGCGCGCCAACCTCGTGGCCGTCATCACCAACGGCACCGCGGTGCTGGGCCTGGGCAACATCGGTGCGCTGGCCGGCAAGCCGGTGATGGAAGGCAAGGCCTGCCTGTTCAAGAAGTTCGCCGGCATCGACGTGTTCGACATCGAGCTGGCCGAGAACGACCCCGACGCGCTGATCGACACCATCGCGCGCATGGAGCCCACCTTCGGCGGCATCAACCTGGAAGACATCAAGGCGCCCGAGTGCTTCTACATCGAGAAGAAGCTGCGCGAGCGCATGAAGATCCCGGTGTTCCACGACGACCAGCACGGCACCGCCATCGTCGCGGCCGCGGCCATCCTCAATGCGCTGCGGCATGTGAAGAAGGACATCCGCGAGGTCAAGCTGGTGGCCTCGGGCGCCGGCGCGGCGGCGCTGGCCTGCCTCGACCTGATCGTGAGCCTGGGCTTGCCGATGCACAGCATCTACGTGTCCGACAGCGCGGGCGTGGTCTACACAGGCCGCAAGGAGCAGATGGACCCGAACAAGGCCCGCTATGCGCAGGACACCCCGGCGCGCAAGCTGGCCGACATCATCGGCGGCGCCGACATCTTCCTCGGCCTCTCGGCCGGCGGCGTGCTCAAGCCCGAGATGGTGAAGGCCATGGCGCGCGACCCGATCATCCTCGCCATGGCCAATCCGACGCCGGAGATCCTGCCGGAAGACGCGCTGGCCGTGCGCCCCGACGCCATCCTCGGCACCGGCCGCTCGGACTATCCGAACCAGGTCAACAACGTCCTCTGTTTCCCGTTCATCTTCCGCGGCGCGCTCGACGTGGGCGCGACCACGATCAACGAGGAGATGAAGCTCGCTGCGGTGCGCGCCATCGCCGAACTCGCGCATGCCGAGATCCCCGAGGTGGTGGCGCAGGCCTACGGCGCGGTCGGCCTGCGCTTCGGCCGCGACTACCTGATTCCCAAGCCCTTCGACCCGCGCCTGATCGAGGCGGTCGCGCCCGCGGTGGCGCAGGCCGCGGTCGACAGCGGCGTGGCGACGCGGCCCATCGCCGACATGAAGGCCTACCGCCAGCGCCTGTCTCAGTTCGTCTACCAGTCGGGCAGCAGCATGCAGCCGCTGTTCGCCGCCGCCAAGCAGGCGCCCAAGCGCGTGGTGTATGCCGAGGGCGAGGACGAGCGCGTGCTGCGCGCCGCGCAGGTGGTGGTCGACGAAGGCCTGGCGCGGCCGCTGCTGCTGGGCCGGCCCGAGGTGATCGCCGAACGCATCGCGCAGTACGGCCTGCGCCTCACGCTGGGCACCGACTGCGAGGCCGTCGACCTGCTCGACCCCGCCGTCCACGGCGATGCGGCCGAGGCCTACTACCAGCTCAAGCGCCGCGACGGCGTCTCGCGCCTGGTGGCGCAGACCGAGATGCGCAGCCGCGGCACGCTGCTCGCGGCCATGCTGGTGCGCCAGGGCCGCGCCGACGCCATGCTGTGCGGCACGCTCGGCGGCTACGGCGACCACCTGCGCCATGTGCGCGACGTGATCGGCCTGCGCGCGGGCACCAAGACCCTGGCCGCCATGCAGATGCTGATGCTGCCGGGTCGCCAGCTCTTCATCTGCGACACGCACGTCAACCGCGACCCCGACGCCGCCCAGATCGCCGAGATCGCGTTGCTGGCGGCCGAAGAGGTGCGCCGCTTCGGCGTGACGCCGAGCGTGGCGTTGCTGTCGCACTCGAACTTCGGCGGCTCGGATGCGGCCTCGGCCGTGAAGATGCGCGAGGCGCTCGCGCTCATCAAGGCGGGCGATCCGCAGCTCGCGGTGGAAGGCGAGATGCGCGGCGACGCGGCGCTGTCCAAGACCATCCTCGACCACGAGTTCCCGGACTCGGCGCTGGAGACCGAGGCCAACGTGCTCATCATGCCCAACGTCGATGCGGCCAACATCTCGTACAACCTGCTGCGCATGGCGGCCGGCAGCGGCATCACGGTGGGCGGCATCCTGCTGGGCGCGGCGCGCTCGGTACACATCCTCACGCCGTCGTCCACGGTGCGCCGCATCGTCAACATGACGGCGCTGGCGGTGGTCGATGCCAACTCGCATCGCCACGCGGGCTGACGGCGGCACGGCCATGAACGACACCGCAGTGCTTCACGGCCCGCAGCGCGGCGCCGCCAAGACGCGCCGGATTCCGATCCGCGTGGCCGAGGCGGGGCCGGCCCTGCCCAAGCCCGACTGGATCCGCGTGCGCGTCTCGCAGAGCGAGAGCTTCCGCGAGGTGAAGCGCACGCTGCGCGAGGCCAGCCTGCACACGGTGTGCGAAGAGGCTTCGTGCCCGAACATCGGCGAATGCTTCGGCAAGGGCACGGCCACCTTCATGGTGCTGGGCGACCTGTGCACGCGCCGCTGCCCGTTCTGCGACGTGGCGCACGGCCGCCCGCAGCCGCCCGATCCGCAGGAGGCGCAGCACCTGGCCGACACGGTGGCGCGGCTGCGCCTGAAGTACGTGGTGATCACCAGCGTCGACCGCGACGACCTGCGCGACGGCGGCGCGGCGCACTTCGCCGCCTGCATCCGCGCGGTGCGGGCGCACTCGCCCGGCACGCGCATCGAGGTGCTCGTGCCCGACTTCCGCGGCCGTGCCGAGGTGGCGCTCGACATCCTCGCGGCCGATCCGCCCGACGTGATGAACCACAACCTCGAGACCGTGCCGCGCCTGTACCGCCAGGCGCGCCCCGGCGCCGACTACCTGCACTCGCTGCAACTGCTGCAGTCGTTCCGCGCGCGCTGCCCCGAGGTGCCCACCAAGTCCGGCCTGATGCTGGGCCTGGGCGAGACCGACGACGAAGTGCTGGACGTGATGCGCGACCTGCGCCGCCACGGCGTGGACATGCTCACCGTCGGCCAGTACCTGCAGCCGCGCCCCGGCAACCTGCCGGTGGCGCGTTACGTCGCCCCCGCGCAGTTCGAAACCCTTGCGCAGCAGGCGCACGCCATGGGCTTTGCCCATGCCGCCTGCGGACCGCTCGTGCGGTCGAGCTACCACGCCGACCGGCAGGCGCATGCCGCCGGCGTCTGAAATTTTCTAGGAGATCCCCGTGGACCAACCATCCGTCGCACCCAAGCCCTTTTACAAATCCCTCTACTTCCAGGTCATCACCGCCATCGTGCTCGGGGTGCTGCTGGGGCATTTCTATCCTGACACGGGGGCATCGATGAAGCCGCTGGGCGACGGCTTCATCAAGCTGATCAAGATGATCATCGCGCCGATCATCTTCTGCACGGTGGTGGTCGGGATCGCGGGCATGGAAGACATGAAGAAGGTCGGCAAGACCGGCGGCCTGGCGCTCTTGTACTTCGAGATCGTGAGCAGCATCGCGCTGGTGGTGGGCCTCGTGATCATCAACATCGTGCGGCCCGGCGCCGGCATGAACGTCGACGTGAGCCAGCTCGACACCAAGGGCATCGCGGCCTACACCGGCCCGGGCAAGATGCAGAGCACCACCGACTTCCTGCTCAATGTGATCCCGAGCACGGTGGTCGACGCCTTCGCCAAGGGGGAGATCCTGCAGGTGCTGCTGATCGCCGTGATGTTCGGCTTCGCGCTGCACAAGTTCGGCGGCCGCGGCACGCTGGTGTTCGACGTGATCGAGAAGGGCTCGCACGTGCTCTTCGTGATCGTGGGCTACATCATGAAGGTCGCGCCCATCGGCGCCTTCGGCGCCATGGCCTTCACCATCGGCAAGTACGGCGTGAGCTCGCTGCTGCAGCTCGGCCAGCTGATGGCCACCTTCTACGCCACCTGCCTGCTGTTCATCTTCGTGGTGCTCGGGCTCATTGCGCGGGTGCACGGGTTCAGCATCTGGAAGTTCATCAAGTACATCAAGGAAGAACTGCTGATCGTGCTGGGCACCTCGTCGAGCGAATCGGTGCTGCCGCGCATGATGGCCAAGCTGGAGAACCTGGGCGCGAAGAAGTCGGTGGTCGGCCTGGTGGTGCCCACGGGCTACTCGTTCAACCTCGACGGCACCTCGATCTACCTGACGATGGCGGCCGTGTTCATCGCGCAGGCGACCAACACCGACATGACGCTCACCCAGCAGCTCACCTTGCTGGCCGTGCTGCTGCTCACCTCGAAGGGCGCGGCGGGCGTCACGGGCAGCGGCTTCATCGTGCTGGCGGCCACGCTGTCGGCCGTGGGCCATGTGCCGGTGGCGGGGCTCGCGCTGATCCTCGGCATCGACCGCTTCATGTCGGAGGCCCGCGCGCTGACCAACCTGATCGGCAACGGCGTCGCCACGGTCGTGGTCGCCAAGTGGACCAACGACCTGGACACCGTCCGCATGAAGCGCATCCTGGACAACGAGACGCCGGCCGAGGCCGACGCGCCCGAGGCGGTGCTGGACAAGGTCGAGACCCACATGCCCGTGGCCCAGCCGCGCTGAAGCGATATCGCATGCCCGTACGGAGCAACCCCCCATGAACAGCCCCGTGCAGAAGCACCGCGTCGTCATCGTGGGCGGCGGCGCCGGCGGGCTGGAGCTGGCCACGCGCCTGGGCGATACGCTGGGCAAGCGCGGCATGGCGGACGTCACCTTGATCGACAAGCACCGCACCCATGTGTGGAAACCCAAGCTGCACGAGATCGCCGCGGGCAGCATGGACCTGAGCGCGCACGAGGTCGACTACCTCGCGCAGGCGCACTGGCACCGCTTCCGCTTCCGGCTCGGCGAGCTGACCGGCATCGACCGCGCGCGGCGCGAGGTGCAGGTGGCGCCCTACATGGACGACGAGGGCCGGCTCGTGACGCCCGCGCGCGCCTTCGGCTACGACACGCTGGTGGTCGCCATCGGCAGCCTCAGCAACGACTTCGGCACGCCCGGCGTGCGCGAGCATGCGCTGAGGCTCGAGTCGAAGGCCGATGCGCAGCGCTTTCACCAGCGCATGGTCAACGCCTGCATCCGCGCCCATGCGCAGGCCACGCCGCTGCGCCCCGAGCAGCTGCACGTGGCGATCATCGGCGCGGGTGCCACCGGCGTGGAACTGGCGGCCGAACTGCACCGCACCACGCGCGAAGTGGTGGCCTACGGGCTGGACCGCGTGGATGCCGAGAAGGACATCCAGGTCAGCGTGATCGAGGCCGCCGACCGCGTGCTGCCCGCGCTGCCGCCGCGCATGTCGGCCGCCACCGAGGCGCTGCTGCGCAAGCTGGGCGTGGACGTGCACACCTCCGCCAAGGTGGCCGAGGTGCTGCCCGAGGGGGTGCGCCTGGCCGACGGCCGCACGCTGCCGGCCGAGCTGGTGGTGTGGGCCGCGGGCGTGAAAGCGGCCGATTTCATGAAGGACATCGCGGGGCTGGAAACCAACCGCAGCAACCAGCTCGCGGTGTTGCCGACGCTGCAGACCACGCGCGACCGCGACATCTTCGCGATCGGCGACTGCGCGGCCTGCGACTGGCCCGAGGCCAACGACGGCAAGGGCGGCCTGGTGCCGCCGCGCGCGCAGGCAGCGCACCAGCAGGCCTCGCACGTCGCGGCGCAGATCCGCCGGCGTCTGGGCGGCAAGGCGCTCAAGCCCTACCGCTACCGCGACTTCGGCTCGCTGGTGTCGCTGGGCGAGTTCAGCACCGTCGGCAACATGATGGGCGGGCCCGCGGGCGGCAGCCTGATGATCGAAGGCCGCTTCGCGCGGCTCATGTACGTGTCGCTCTACAAGATGCACGAGCTGGCGCTGCACGGCGTCGTCAAGGTCTCGCTCGACACGCTCGCGCGCCTCATCACGCGGCGCACCGAACCCCACGTCAAGCTGCATTGAGCAGTTCCGTCATGACCACACCCTCATCCCCTTCAGCCGCGGCCTCGTGGTTGCAAGCCTGGCAGCAAGGGCTTTCGCAGAGCCACACGCAGTTCAGTGCGCTGATGCGCAACGCGCTGGAGATCACGCCGCTGGACGCGCGCGCCAAGGCGCAGATGGACTTCGCATTGCGCCAGGTGATCGATGCGATGAACCCGGCCAACAGCCTCGCGACGAATCCCGAGGCGATGCAGGCCGCGCTCGACTCCGGCGGCGCGAGCCTGATCGAAGGCGCGCGCCTCTTTCTCGCGGACGCCGCGAAGGGCCGCATCTCGATGTCGGACGACGAGGCCTTCGAGGTCGGCCGCAACGTCGCGACGAGCCCCGGCAGCGTGGTGTTCGAAAACGAGTTGATGCAGCTCGTGCAGTACGCGCCCTCCACGGCGAAGGTGCACAGGCGCCCGCTGGTGATCGTGCCGCCCTGCATCAACAAGTTCTACATCCTCGACCTGCAGCCCGCGAACTCGCTGGTCGCCCATGCGGTGGCGCAGGGCCACACGGTGTTCCTGGTGTCGTGGCGCAACGTGTCCGAAGCGCAGGGCCACCTGGGTTGGGACGACTACGTCGAGCACGGCGTGCTGCAGGCGCTGGCCGTCGCGCGCGGCATCGCCCGCACCGACAAGGTCAACACGCTGGGCTTCTGCATCGGCGGCACGCTGCTGGGCAGCGCGCTCGCCGTGGCGGCCGCGCGCGGCGAGAAACCGGCCGCCAGCGTCACGCTCCTGACCGCGATGCTCGACTTCTCGGACACCGGCGAGCTGGGCCTGATGGTGGACGAGGCCATGGTCGCCGCGCGCGAGGCCACCATCGGTCGCGGCGGCCTCATGAAGGGCCGCGAGCTCGCCACCGTGTTCGCCGCGCTGCGCGCCAACGACCTGATCTGGCCCTACGTGGTCAACGGCTACCTCAAGGGCAAGGCGCCGCCGGCCTTCGACCTGCTGTACTGGAACGGCGACGACACCAACCTGCCGGGGCCGATGTACTGCTGGTACCTGCGCAACACCTACCTCGAGAACCGGCTGCGCGAGCCCGGCGGCACGGTGCAGTGCGGCGTGCCGGTGGACCTGTCGCGCATCGACGCGCCGGCCTTCGTGTATGCCTCGCGCGACGACCACATCGTGCCCTGGAAGACCGCCTATGCCGGCACGCGGCTGCTCGGCGGCGAGACGCGTTTCGTGCTCGGCGCCAGCGGCCACATCGCGGGCGTGATCAACCCGCCCGCGAAGAAGAAGCGCAACCACTGGGTCGGCGATCTCGCCGCCGACGCCGGCGCCTGGCTAGCCAACGCACAGAGCATCGACGGCAGCTGGTGGCCGGCGTGGTGCGACTGGCTCGCCACGCATGCCGGCGCGAAGGTCGCGGCACGCCGCGCGCCGGGCAGTGCCGAGTTTCCCGTCATCGAGCCCGCCCCCGGGCGCTATGTCAAAGCCAAGGCGGCCTGAGTCCGGCCGCCGTCATTTCCTTCGCATCAACCTCAAGGAGACTCTCATGTCAGACGATATCGTGATCGTGGCCGCGCAACGCACGGCGGTCGGCAAGTTCGGCGGCGCGCTCGCCGGCACGGCCGCGCCCGAGCTGGGCGCACACGTGGTGAAGGGCCTGCTCGCCAAGGCCGGCGTGCCGGGCGATGCGGTGTCCGAGGTGATCATGGGCCAGGTGCTCGCAGCCGGCGCGGGGCAGAACCCGGCGCGCCAGACGGTCATCAAGGCGGGGCTGCCGATCGGCGTGCCGGGCCTCACCATCAACAAGGTCTGTGGCTCGGGCCTGAAGGCCGTGATGCTGGCGGCGCAGGCCGTGAAGTGCGGCGACGCCGAGATCGTGGTGGCCGGCGGCCAGGAGAACATGAGCGCCGCACCGCATGTGCTGCCCAATTCGCGCAACGGCCAGCGCATGGGCGACTGGAAGCTGGTCGACACCATGATCGTGGACGGCCTGTGGGACGTCTACAACCAGTATCACATGGGCACCACGGCCGAGAACGTGGCGAAGAAGTACGGCATCACGCGCGAGATGCAGGATGCGCTGGCGCTGGCCTCGCAGCAGAAGGCCGCGGCCGCGCAGGACGCGGGCCGCTTCGACGACGAGATCCTGCCCTTCAGCATCGCGCAGAAGAAGGGTGATCCGATCGTCTTCGCGGCCGACGAGTTCGTGAACCGCAAGACCAACGCCGATGCGCTCGCGGGATTGCGCCCGGCCTTCGACAAGGCCGGCTCGGTGACCGCCGGCAATGCCTCGGGCCTGAACGACGGCGCGGCCGCGGTGCTGGTGATGTCGGCCTCGCGCGCGGCAGCGCTCGGCCTGCAGCCGCTGGCCGTGATCCGCGCCTATGCGAGCGCGGGCCTCGACCCCTCGCTCATGGGCATGGGCCCGGTGCCCGCTTCGCAGCTGGCGCTCAAGAAGGCCGGCTGGAAGGCGCAGGACCTCGACCTGATGGAAATCAACGAAGCCTTCGCGGCGCAGGCCTGCGCGGTCAACCGCGAGATGGAATGGGACACCAGCCGCATCAACGTGAACGGTGGCGCGATTGCCATCGGTCATCCGATCGGCGCCTCGGGCTGCCGCGTGCTGGTGACGCTGCTGCATGAGATGCGCCGCCGCGGCGCCAACAAGGGCCTGGCCTCGCTGTGCATCGGCGGCGGCATGGGCGTGGCCCTGGCGGTAGAGCGCGCTTGAACGAATTTCTTTGTCACACAACGCACCAAGGAGAAAGCAGATGAGCGAAAGCAAGCAGCAACACGTGGTCCTGGTCACCGGCGGCATGGGCGGCCTGGGCGAGACGATCTCCACCAAGATGGTCGATGCGGGCTACAAGCTCGCGGTGACCTATTCGCCGGGCAACAGGTCGCACGCCGAATGGGTGGCGCAGATGGCGTCGCGCGGCTATGAAATCCTGGCCGTGCCCTGCGACGTGGCCGACTACGATTCCTGCGCCAGGGCCGTCAGCCAGGTGCAGGAGGCCCTCGGCCCGGTCGACGTGCTGGTCAACAACGCCGGCATCACGCGCGACATGACCTTCAAGAAGATGGACCAGATCAACTGGAACGCCGTGCTGCGCACCAACCTCGACAGCCTGTTCAACATGAGCAAGCAGGTGGCCGACGGCATGGTGGAGCGGGGCTGGGGCCGCATCATCAACGTGTCGTCGGTGAACGGCTCGAAGGGCGCGTTCGGCCAGACCAACTACTCGGCCGCCAAGGCCGGCGTGCACGGCTTCACGAAGGCGCTGGCGCTGGAAGTGGCGAAGAAGGGTGTCACCGTGAACACCATCTCGCCCGGCTACATCGGCACGAAGATGGTCACGGCCATCCCGAAGGAGGTGCTCGACAGCAAGATCCTGCCGCACATCCCCGTGGGCCGCCTCGGCAAGCCCGAGGAAGTGGCGGGCCTGATCATCTACCTGGCCTCGGAAGAGGCGGCCTTCGTGACGGGCGCCAACATCGCCATCAACGGCGGCCAGCACATGCAATGAACGGACGACCATGATCCTCAAGAATGGCATCGATCAGGTCGCGCTGATCCACAAGTTCACCGACGCCTCGGCCAAGCAGGGCGAGGCCATCCGCAAGGCCGTGCACGAGGCCACGCTCAAGGCGCTGCAGGGCCGCGAGCTCACGCTCGCGAACATCCGGCAGGTGCTGGGCACGGTCACCAAGGCGGCCTCGGCCGGCGCGGAAGGCAGCAAGCTGCCCGCGCCCGACGTGGAGGCGCTGCTGGCCAAGGCCTTCGCCGGCATGGATGGCGCGCTGGAGCAGGCGGTGCTGGCCAACCAGCGCGCGCTGCAGCAGCTGGTCGACCAGGGCGTGAGCCTGCGCGAGACGCAGCTCAAGAAGGCGCTCGCCGACATCGAGAAGATGGAAGACACGCTGTTCGCCAGCGTGAAGAAGGCGGCGCCGGTGGACGGCCCGTGGCGCGGCGTGTTCCAGGCGATGCAGGGCAAGGGTACCGGCACCGGCGCGCGCGCCGCCGTGGCGCTCGAGCAACTCATGGAAGACACGCAGAAGAGCCTGCGCGACGGCCGCGCGATGGGCTTGCGTGCCACGCAGGCGCTGCTCGACAGCTACGCAACGCTCGCGAGCGGCGTGCTGATCGGCATGTCCGAGGCCCTGAAGCAGGGCGGCGCGGCGAAGCGATGAGCCTCGCCGGCGGCGGCCGTGCCGCCGCCGGCCTGAAAGGAACCCGATGGACGCCCTGATCCTCGCCCGCATGCAGTTCGCGGCCAACATCACCTTCCACATCCTGTTTCCCACGATCAGCATCGCGCTGGGCTGGCTGCTGCTGTTCCTCCGCTGGCGCTGGCTGCGCACGCGCGGCGGCACCGATGCCGCGCTCGCGCAGGGCTGGCTCGACGCCTACCGCTTCTGGACCAAGGTGTTCGCGCTGACCTTCGCGCTCGGCGTGGTGAGCGGCATCACCATGAGCTTCCAGTTCGGCACCAACTGGCCCGGCTTCATGGAGCGCGTCGGCAACGTGGCGGGGCCGCTGCTGGGCTACGAGGTGCTCACGGCCTTCTTCTTGGAGGCGGGCTTTCTCGGCGTGATGCTGTTCGGCCACGGCAAGGTCGGCGAGCGCGTGCACCTGATGTCGACCTTCATGGTGGCCTTCGGCACCACGCTGTCGGCCTTCTGGATATTGGCGCTCAACTCGTGGATGCAGACGCCCGCGGGCCACGAGATCGTGAATGGCGAGTTCCATGTCGCGAGCTGGCTGGCGGTGATCTTCAATCCGTCGTTCCCGTACCGCTTCGCCCACATGCTGCTGGCCTCGGCGCTGACCTGCGCCTTCCTGCTGACCGGCCTGTCGGCCTGGCAGGTGCTGCGCGGCGCGGGGCAGCGCAGCGCGGCGCGCGTGATGCGCGTCGGCCTCACGCTGGCGGCGGTGCTGATTCCGGTGCAGATCGTGGTGGGCGACATGCACGGCCTCAACACGCTCGAGCACCAGCCCGCCAAGATCGCGGCGATGGAAGGCGTGTGGGAGACGGAGCGCGGCGCGCCGCTGCTGCTGTTCGCCATTCCCGATGCCGAGACGCGCAGCAACCGCTTCGAGATCGCGGTGCCGAACGGCGCGAGCCTGATCCTCACGCACAAGGCCGACGGCGAGATCCGCGGGCTCGACGATTTTCCCGACAACCATCCGCCGCCGCTGCCGATGTTCTTCGCGTTCCGCGTCATGGTCGGCATGGGCCTGCTGATGCTCGCGACGAGCTGGCTCGGCTGGTGGCTGTATCGACGCGCGAAATGGCAGCCGGCATTGCTGCCGCGCGCGCTGCTGTGGCTCTTCGCCGGCATGACCTTCTCTGGCTGGGTGGCCACGGTGGCGGGCTGGTACGTCACCGAGATCGGCCGCCAGCCCTACATCGTCTACGGGCTGGTGCGCACGGCCGACGTGGTGTCGAAGGTGCCGTCCGCGATGATCGGGCTCACGCTGGCGCTCTACGTGGCGCTGTACCTCGCACTCGTCGTCGCCTATGTGGCGGTGCTCAAGTACATGGCCGAGAAGCCCGACGAGGCGCTGGCGACCGAGGCCGCGGAACAGGCCGCAACGCCGCCGGGCGCCATCACCACCTCGCCGATCCTCGAAGGAGGCCGCGCATGAGACGCCGGGCCGCTCCCAAGTCGAATAGCACCGCAGCGCGTAGCGCGGAGGTTACCTGGTGAACGCGATGGCGAGTCTCGATGCGGCATTGCCGGTGATCTTCATGGTGCTGATGGGCGTGTCGATGCTGGTCTACGTGGTCAGCGACGGCTACGACCTCGGCGTGGGCATGCTGATGCACCGCGCCACCGACGCCGAGAAGGACGTGATGGTCGCCTCCATCGGTCCGTTCTGGGACGCCAACGAAACCTGGCTGGTGCTGGGCGTGGGCATCCTGCTGGTCGCCTTTCCGAAGGCGCACGGCCTGGTGCTGGGCGAGCTCTACCTGCCGGTGGCGCTGATGCTCGTCGGCCTCACGCTGCGCGGCGTGGCCTTCGACTTCCGCGTGAAAGCGCGCGACAGCCACAAGCGCACCTGGGACCGGCTCTTCTTCGCGGGCTCCACGCTGGCCTCGGTGGCGCAGGGCTGGATGCTCGGGCGCTACATCAGCGGCTTCGGCACCGGCTGGAACTATCCCGTCTTCGCCGCCGCCATCGCGGTGGCGCTGCCGATGGCCTACGTGCTGATGGGCGCGGCCTGGCTCATCATGAAGACCGAGGGCGCGCTGCAGGAGCGCGCGGTGCAATGGGCGCGCACCGCCTGGGCGCCGATGGTCGGCGGCATGCTGCTGATCTCGATGGCCACGCCCTGGGTCAGTCCCGAGGTGCGCGAGCGCTGGTTCGCGCTGCCCGAGATCCTGGCGCTGGCCGCCATTCCGCTCATGACCGGCGTGGCACTGCTCGCGGTGCGCGGCCTGCTGGACACGCGCATGGTGCGCGGGCCGGTGTGCTGGCTGCCCTTCGTGCTGCTCGTCATGGTGTTCGTGCTCGGCTTCCTGGGGCTGGCCTACAGCATCTATCCCTACGTGGTGATCGGCCAGCTCACGATCTGGCAGGCTGCGAGCAGCGCGCCGGCGCTCAAGGTGATCCTGGTGGGCGCCTGCATCTCCGTGCCGGCCATCGTGGGCTATACCGTGTTTTCCTACCGGGTCTTCCGCGGCAAGACCGGCGAACTGCGCTATGCCTGAGCGGACCCTGGGCCTGAACGAAACGCTGCACGACCCGCGCCATCGGGCAGCCACTGATGCGGCCTGCGCGGCCTTGTGCAATAACGGGCTCATGATTTCACGGGAGCCGGCACTGCGCTTCGATCTGCCTTCTCGCGCCTCCAGGCGCTGGCGCGGCCTGCCGCGCTGGTGCGGCGCGCTGGCGCTGGTGGCCGCGGCTGCCTTCGCCGGCCATCACTTCGCCATGCAGAACGGCTTGGCACGGCTGCGCGATGCGGCCGACCACCGGCTCGACATGCTCGCCACCGGGCTCGATGCCGACCTGGCCCGCTTCGAGTACCTGCCCGCGCTGCTCGAGATGACGCCCATCGTCCCGGCGCTGCTCGGCACGCCCTCGGACGCGCCGCTGCGCGACGCGGTCAACCGCTACCTCGACGGCGTCAACGCCACCGCGGGCGCCGAGATGCTCTATGTGCTCGACGCCGCCGGCACCTCGCTGGCGGCCTCCGACTGGGACCGGCCCGGCACCACCGTCGGCCAGGACCTGTCGTTCCGGCCCTACGTGATCGATGCGCTGGGGCAGGGCAGGGGCCGCTTCTACGGCGTCGGCATCACCAGCCGCAAGCCGGGCTACTACCTGTCGTACGCCCTGCGCCGCGACCAGCCCACGCGCGGCGTGGTGGCCGTCAAGGTCAACCTCGAGGAGGCCGAACGCGCCTGGCGCAAGCTCCCGGGCGACGTGGCGCTGATCGACCAGCGCGGCGTGGTGATCCTCGCCACCCGCGAAGACCTGAAGTTCCGGCCGATGCTGCCGCTCGACGCCCTGCAGCGCGCCGAGGTGCTGCGCTCGCGTCCCTACGGCGAGGCCGGCCTGCAGCCGCTGCAATGGACGCTGAAGGAGGCGCTGGCGCGCGACGTGCAGGTCATCGCGCTCGACGGCGTCGACCAGCTGGCCTCGACGCGTTCGCTGCGCGGCGCGCCGTGGCAGCTGATGGCGCTCGACGACCTGGCGCCGGTGCGCGTGGGCGCGCGCAACGCGGCCATCACCGCGAGCCTCGCGATGGCGGTGCTGCTGCTGATCGCCGTCACGCTGTGGCAGCGCCGCCGGGCGGTGCGGCAGAAGCTGGCCAACCAGGCCGCGCTGCAGGCGGCGCACGACAGCCTTGAATCGACCGTGGTCGCGCGCACCGCGCAGCTGCGCGCCGCCCAGGGCGAGCTGGTGCATGCCGGCAAGATGGCCGCGCTGGGGCAGATGTCGGCCGGCGTGGTGCACGAGCTGAACCAGCCGCTCACGGCCATGCGCACGCTCTCGGAGAGCGCCGGCATCCTGCTCGACAAGAACCGCCTCGACGACGTGCGCGGCAACCTGCAGCGCATCCGCGGCATGGTCGACCGCCTGGCGCGCCTGACCTCGCAGCTCAAGACCTTCGCGCACAAGAGCGAACTGCCGCTCGCGGCAGTGCCGATGGCGCGGGCCGTGGCCGATGCGCAGGTCATCGTGGCCGAGGCCACGAAGAAGCACGGCGTCGCCATCGAGGTCGACGTGCAGCCCGCGACCCTCAGCGTCATGGCCGAGGAGGCCGCGCTGGGCAGCGTGCTCGTCAACCTGATGCGCAACGCCATCGACGCCATGCAGGCCTCACCCGCCTCGCGGCGCACGCTGCGGCTCGAGGCGCGGCCGCAGGAGGGCCGGGTGATCCTGCGCGTGAGCGACACCGGGCCGGGCATTCCGCCCGACATCCTGCCGCGCCTGTTCGAGCCCTTCGTCACCAGCAAGCCCGCGGGCACGGGCCTCGGGCTCGGGCTCGTGATCTCGGCACAATTGGTGCGGGCCATGGACGGCACGCTGCGTGCCGCCAACCTGCCGGAGGGCGGCGCCTGTTTCGTCGCCGACCTGCCGGCCGCGGTCCAAACCATCCTTATTCCCACCCCCACAGGAGTGATCCACAAGTGAGCGAAGCCCCTGCCATCCGGGTGTTGCTGGTCGAGGACGACGAAGACGTCCGCCTCAGCACGACCCAGGTGCTGACCCTGGCCGGGTTCGAGGTCGAAGCCTTCGCGAGCGCCGAACGCGCGCGCGTGCAGATCAGTTTCGGCGTGCCGGCCATCGTGGTCTGCGACGTGCGCCTGCCGGGCCTGAGCGGCACCGAATGGCTGCGCGAACTGCACGAGGCCGACGCCGAGCTGCCGGTGATCCTGGTCACCGGCCATGGCCACATCGCGATGGCGGTACAGGCCATGCGCGAGGGCGCCTACGACTTCATCGAGAAGCCCTTCAGCTCCGAGCGGCTGGTGGCCATCGTGCGCCATGCCATCGAGCGCCGGCAGCTTTCGCTGCAGGTGCGCATGCTGCGCGACGCGCTGGAGAACTGGAACGGCATCCAGTCGGTGCTGATCGGCCGCTCGGCGCAGATGCAGCTGGTGCGTCGCACCGTGATGACGCTGGCCGAGACCTCGGCCGACGTGCTGATCTACGGCGAGACCGGCACCGGCAAGGAGCTCGTCGCCCGCTGCCTGCACGACCACAGCGAGCGCCGCCGCCAGCACTTCGTGCCGCTCAACTGCGGCGGCCTGCCCGAGGCGCTGGCCGAGAGCGAACTGTTCGGGCACGAGGCCGGCGCCTTCACCAGCGCCAACCGCGTGCGCGTGGGCAAGTTCGAGTACGCCAACGGCGGCACGCTTTTTCTCGACGAGATCGAGAGCATGCCGATGGCGGTGCAGATCAAGCTGCTGCGCGCGCTGCAGGAGCGCAGCATCGAGCGCATCGGCTCCAACAAGGCCATTCCCTTCGACTGCCGCGTGGTGGCCGCGAGCAAGGACGACCTGAAGGAAATGAGCGACCGGCAGAAGTTCAGGGCCGACCTCTACTACCGGCTCGGCGTGGCCTTCATCGAGCTGCCGCCGCTGCGCGAGCGGCGCGAAGACATCCCGCTGCTGTTCGAGCACTTCACGCTGCTGGCCGCGAGCCGCTACGAGCGCGCGGCGCCGCTGCTCTCCAGCGCCCAGCTGGCCGACCTGATGGCCTACGCCTGGCCCGGCAACGTGCGCGAGCTGCGCAACGTGGCCGACCGCTTCGTGCTGGGCCTGCTCGGCGAGCGCCTCACGCAGGCGCGCGGCGCGGCAGATGGCCTGCCCGCCCTGCCGCGCGCGCTGCCGCAGCAGGTCGAGTCCTTCGAGCGCGCGGTGATCGTGGAGGCGCTGCGCAAGCACCAGGGCGACCAGCCCGCCACGGCCGCCGCGCTGGCGATCGCGCGGCAGACGCTGCACGACAAGCTGCGCAAGCTGGGCATCGCTGCGGACGAGTTCAAGTAGGGCCGTGTGATCGCTCGGCACGGCGGTCGATCGGCCGGTACCGCGGCAGCGCCCGCTGCCCTGTGCACGCGCCCCGGATCGACCCCGCGTGGCGTCAGCCGCCTGCCGCGAGCGGCGGCTCGACCGGCAGCGCGCGCTTGTGCGCGCTCTTGCGGTGCGTGGCCAGGATGACCGCGCGCGCCGCGGCCGACACCGGCTTGCCTTCGAGGAAGTCGTCGATCTGTTCGTAGGTCACGCCGAAGGCGTCTTCGTCGGGCTTGCCCGGCACCAGCGATTCGAGGTCGGCGGTCGGTACCTTGTAGACCAGTGCATCGGGCGCGCCGAGCAGCTGCGCCAGGGCGCGCACGCGGCGCTTGTTGAGGCCGGTGAGCGGCGTGATGTCGGCCGCGCCGTCGCCGAACTTGGTGAAGAAGCCCATCAGCGCTTCGGCCGCATGGTCGGTGCCGATGACGATGCCGTCGTGCGCGCCGGCCACCGCGAACTGCGCGACCATGCGCTGGCGGGCCTTGATGTTGCCGAGCACGAAGTCTTCGTGCGCCGCGTCGCGGAACGCGAGGTCGCCGGCCTTCAGCGCAGCGAGCATGGCGTCGGCCGCGGGGCGGATGTCGACGGTGATCGTGCGGTCGGGCTGGATCACGGTGAGCGAGCGCTGCGCCTCGTCCTCGTCCTTCTGCACGCCGTAGGGCAGGCGCATCGCGATGAAGGTGGCGTCGTACGCCTGGGCGCGCAGCTTCTCGACGGCGCGCTGCGCCAGGCAGCCGGCGGTCAGCGAATCGACCCCGCCGCTGATGCCGAGCACCAGCGTCCTGAGGCCGGTGCTGCGCAGGTAGTTGGCAAGAAAGTCGGTGCGCCGTTCGAGTTCCGCAGCCGCGTCGAAGACGGCCGCAACATGCAGCGCCGCGATGATCTCGCGCTGCGCGGCATCGACAGGGGACAGTTCGTGATTCATGCGGTGATTCCTCCTTGCATTCTTTCTTTCAGTGAACACCGAGGAACCGGCTTTGCCGGGCCTCTGGTGTTGCCCCCGGTAGGGGGAAGGCGAAGCGACACGAAGTGCGCGAAGCCTGGGGGCGAGTCTAGAAGTCCACGAGGCTCAGGCCGATGCTGAGCACGGTGCGCTTGCGGTTGTAGTCCACCAGCGTGTCGCCATAGCCGTGGAACAGCTGCGTGTGGAAGCGCAGGTTGCTCTTGGCCGGATCGCCGATGGCCTTGAGCCATTCGAGCTTCACCGCGCCACGGCCGCTGTCGCGCAGGTTGTTGCGCACGGTGACGCCGAGCGTGTTGTCGCGGTTCAGGTTCCAGCGGCCGGTGATTTCGGCGCGGCCGATGTAGTTGGCGATGTCGGGGTTGTCGTCCTTGGCCGCGCTTTCCGGAATCCGCTGCCAGACACGTCCGGTGAGCTGGAACTCGTCGCCGAGTTCGGCGCCGCCCATCAGGTAGACGCGGTTCCAGCTGCGCGACAGCGGCAGGCTCTGGCCATTCGACTGGTGCACGATGCCCAGGCCGGCGTAGCGCCAGCGCCAGCCGCCCGGCAGCTTGAAGTCGGTCGGGTAGACATACATCAGCTCGGGCTCGTGGTCGGTGGTGCGGAACGGCCGCGAGATCGAGCCGTTGAACAGCTGCCAGGTCGACTGCTGCGAGTAGGCGAACCACAGCGAGTCCTTCTTGATCGGATCGTTCTGCGTGAGCAGGCCCTGCGCGAGCTTGGTGCGCACCGACAGGCTGATGCGCATCTCGTTGGCCTGGTAGGCGACCGGGTCGGCGGTGTGGCCTGCCGAGGGCGACGTGGGCGCCTGCGGCCTGTCGGTGGCGGCCGAGGCCGAGACGTTGAGCGGGCGGTAGCCGCGGAAGCTGAAGGGGCCGCAGTCGGTGCCGTTCTCCAGTTCCCAGAAACGCGAGAGCACCGAGTACTGGCGGTCGCGGCAGCCTTCGACGGCGGCGACCGAGATCACGCGGGTGGCGGGCATCGAGCCGTCCACGGGCGGTGCCGGCTGTGTGCTGGCCAGCACCGGCGGTGCGGCGGGCACCGACGCCGGGGGCAGCGTCTGCTGCTGCGCCCAGCGGTCGAAGCAGGCCAGGCGTGCTTCGTTGTTGCTGCCGAGCGCGGCGCATTGCTGCCAGGTGAGCTGGGCATCGGCCAGCGGGCTCGCCGGCTTGTCGGCGGCCTGCGCATGCGTTGCTGCACCGCCGAGGCAGGCAGCGAAGGCTGCGAGGAGGGCGTGTGTGCGATGGGTCATTGCTTTCCTTGCGTTCCACTCGTCTTGTTCAGCACGAACGGGTGGGTACTGTCGTCCGCGGCATTGCGCCACGTTCCCCTGAATTCACGGCCGCAGGAGCCGGGCTGCAGTGCGCCGGCCCAGACGCCGCTGATGGCGCGGCCGTCCAGCGATTCGTCGATGGAGAGGGCGCCCTCGTCGTCGACGTCGCCCGCGAGCTGCGCCACCGAAGGCTTCGCGGCGCCGCCCGCGTTGCGGGTGATGGTGCCGCGCACGCCGGCGTAGTCGGGGTGCTGGCCGAGCTGCACGGCGGCCGCGGTGGGCAGGCCGTCGAAGCGCGCTTCCCAGTGGCCGTAAAGCGATTGCAGCGGCAGGTCGCGCGCGTCGGCGGGGCAGCCGGCCGTGCCGCCCTGCGTCGTGGCGCAGCCGCCGATGGCGAGCGCGGCGAAGACGGCGAGCAGGGTCTTCATGGCGCCGCCGCAGCCGCCGCCTTCGCGGCCGCGCTGTCCTGCGCCTTGCGTGCGAATTCGGCGCGCAGCGCCTTGAGCTTCTCGCGCGGGTCTTCCCGGGTGGTGGCCTTGTCGAGGCCCATCTCGGCGATGAAGCGGCTCGGCACGCAGGGCACCATGTCGCGGCCCTGCTTGCGCTTCTTGGTCCAGCTCACGGCCAGGCTGCGCTGCGCGCGGGTGATGCCCACGTACATCAGGCGGCGCTCTTCCTGCAGGCGCTGCAGCGTTTCGTCGCTGACCACCTTCTGGCGGCCGTTGTCGTCCTCGAGCTTGAAGGGCAGCAGGCCTTCGGTCACGCCGATCAGCATCACGTGCGGCCATTCGAGGCCCTTGGAGGCGTGCAGTGTCGAGAGCGTGACCACGTTCTGGTCCTGCTCGCGTTCGCTGATGGTCGACAGCAGCGAGATGGTCTGCGCCACTTCGAGCAGGCTCTTGCGTTCGGTCTCGTTGTCGTTGGCGCCCGAGGCGTCGTCCAGCGAGCCGCCGGCGCGCTGCGACATCCAGTCGACGAACTCCATCACGTTGTTCCAGCGCGAGGCCGCGGCCGCTTCGCTGTCCTCGCCTTCGTAGAGGTGGCGCTCGTAGTCGATTTCCTTGAGCCATTCGAGCATGAACGTGCGCGAGTCTTCCGCGCCCATGGTGCGGCGCGCGCGGTACTCGAGGTCGTTGATGTAGCGGCCGAACTCGTGGATGCCTTCGAGCGTGCGCTTGGGCATCACGCTCGGCAGCGAGGGACTGAAGAGCGCCGCGAACAGGCTCAGCTTGTACTGGCTCGCGAAGGTGCCGAGGCTCGCGAGCGTGGTGTGGCCGATGCCGCGCTTGGGCGTGGTGATGGCGCGCAGGAACGCCGGGTCGTCGTCGTTGTTGACCCACAGGCGGAACCAGCCGCACAGGTCCTTGATCTCGGCGCGGTCGAAGAAGCTCTGGCCGCCCGAGACCTTGTACGGGATCTGCGCCTTGCGCAGCGCCTGCTCGAACACGCGGGCCTGGTGGTTGGCGCGGTACAGGATGGCGAAATCGCGGAACTCCTTGTACTGCTTGCCTTGCGAGGTGGCATCGCCCGCGCGCAGGCTGACGATGCGCGCCACCGCGCGTTCGGCCTCGTGCAGCTCGGTGTCGGCGTCGACGATGCGCACCGGCTCGCCTTCGCCGAGTTCGGAGAACAGCGTCTTCGGAAACAGCTTCGGATTGGGGCCGATCACGTTGTTGGCGGCGCGCAGGATGGCGCTGGTGGAGCGGTAGTTCTGCTCCAGCTTGATCACCTTGAGCGTCGGGTAGTCGACCGGCAGCTTCTTCAGGTTGTCCAGCGTGGCGCCGCGCCAGCCGTAGATCGACTGGTCGTCGTCGCCCACCGCGGTGAAGCGGCCGCGCTCGCCGGCCAGGGCCTTGAGCACTTCGTACTGGGTGGCGTTGGTGTCCTGGTATTCGTCCACCAGGATGTGGCCGAGCGCGGCCTGCCACTTGGCGCGCACCTCGGGAAATTCGTAGAGCAGCTTGAGCGGCATGCCGATCAGGTCGTCGAAGTCGACGCTCTGGTAGGCCTGCAGCCGCTCCTGGTAGTGGGCCATGACCTCGGCGGTGATGCGCTCGTTGTCGTCCACCGCGGCGGCCGCGGCCTGCTCGGCGTTCAGGCCCATGTTCTTCCACTTGCTGATGGTCCACTGCCAGATGCGGGCGGTGGCGATGTCGGTGGTGCCGCCGGCGTCCTTCAGGATCTTCGTCACGTCGTCGCTGTCGAGGATGCTGAAGGCGGGCTTCAGGCCGAGCACCGCGCCGTCTTCGCGCATCATGCGCACGCCCAGCGCGTGGAAGGTGCAGACCACCACCTTGCGCGCGTCCCTGCCGATCAGGTCCTTGGCGCGTTCGCGCATTTCCGCGGCCGCCTTGTTGGTGAAGGTGATGGCCGCGATGCGCTGGGGCTCGAGGCCGGCCTGGATCAGCCGGCCGATCTTGTGCGTGATCACCCGTGTCTTGCCCGAGCCCGCACCCGCGAGCACCAGGCAGGGACCGTGCATGTAGTTGACCGCTTCTTGTTGCGCGAGATTGAGACCGTGGGACATGGGGGAGGGCAGACGAGAAAAGCCGTGGGGAACGGCAGGCGCAAAGCGGGCAATGATACGGGGCCGATCCCCCGCTCGCCGTAGGCGGGAGACCCTCTTCGCGGGGCAACGACAATCGGGCGGTGCTGCCTGTATTCCTTGTTACTTTCCCTTTCTTTGCGCTGATCGCGGCCGGCTATGCCGCCGCCCGCGCCCACCTCCTGCCGCTGGAGGCGATTCCCGGCCTCAACACCTTCGTGCTGTATTTCGCGCTGCCTTGCATGTTGTTGCGTTTCGGCGCCGGCACGCCGATTGCGCAGTTGCTCGACGGCAGCGTTGCACTCATTTGGGGCGCGAGCGCGCTGGCCGTGGTGGCGGGCGTGGTCATGCTGACCCGCAACGCGCGCATCGGCTGGAACGACGCCGCCTTCGGCGCGCTGGTGGCGGCCTTTCCGAACACCGGCTTCATGGGCGTGCCGCTGCTGGTGGCGATCCTCGGTGCGCAGGCGGCCGGGCCGATGATCATCACGATCGCGTTCGATCTCGTCGTGACCTCGTCGCTGTGCATCGCCCTGTCGCGGCTCGACGGTGCCGGCGGCGCGGGGCGGCATGGGGCGACGCTGGCGGCGCGCAAGGCGCTGCGCGGCATCGTCGTTAATCCGATGCCCTGGTCGATCCTGCTCGGCGTGCTGCTGTCGGCGGCGCGCTGGCAGTTGCCGGGGCCCCTCGAGCGCACCGTGGCCATGCTGGCCGATGCGGCGTCGCCGGTGGCGCTCTTCACCATCGGCGCGGTGCTGGCGCGCTCCGCATTGCTCGCGCGCGAGCACGAAGCCAGTGCCGCCGTCGCCGAAGCCATGGGCAGTACGGCCCGCACGCCGGCGCCCAGGGCGCCGCTGGCCGATGTGCTGCCGGTGGTGCTTGCCAAGCTGCTGGTGCACCCCTTGCTGGTCTGGGGCCTGGGCAGCGGCGCCATCGCGCTCGGCCTGCCGCTCGCGCCTGCCGCACTGGTGGTGATCGTGCTGGTTGCCGCGCTGCCGAGCGCGAGCAACGTGTCGATGCTGGCCGAGCGCTTCGGCGCCGACAACGGCCGCATCGCCCGCATCATCCTGTGGACGACGGTGGCGGCCTTCTTCAGTTTTCCGCTGGCGGTGGGCGTGCTGCGCTGAGGGCAGGGGCCCGCGCTGGCGCGACCCCTTCGCAGGCTCCCGCGGAACCGGCTTCGCCGGGCCGCAGGGTGCGCCCCCTCGAGGGGGTGTCCGAGCCACACGAAGTGGGCGAGGCTGGGGGTGGGCCTATTTCACGGTGTTAGGACGCCGAGCTTGTAGGGGTCGGCATCGGGCAGGCGCTCGCACTTCGAGAAGTCGCGGCCCTGCGTGCCGTCGCAGTAGTAGGCGTTGTAGATGCGTCCGAAGAGCGTCGGGCTCGCGGTGAAGAGCACGCCGTGGTCGGGCTGCCAGTTGTCCTTGGCGGGCGGGGTGCCGGCCTCCACCGGCGTGGCTGCCGCTGCCGCGGGCGTGAATTCGGCCAGCGTCCTGTGGGCCTCGTCGCCGCGCCAGCGCACGGCCAGTTCGGCCGCCGTGGGCCGCGTTGCCACCGGCAGCAGGATGCCGTTGACCTGGAAGCCGTAGCCGAAGCGGTGCGTCTTGCCCGCCAGGAAGGCGTAGGCGCAGGCGGCCATGCACTGGCCGCGGATCTCGGTCTGCACGCCGCTCGAGCGGATGGCGTCGGCAAAGGCGCCGGCCGCATCGGCGGTGCCGCCGAACGAATCCTCGAACACCACGGTGCGCACCGTGCCGCTGCCCAGGTGATCGGTGAAGGTCTTGATCGCGCTGCCGTCGAGCATGCCCGACACCACCAGCCGGCTGCCCTGCAGTTCGATCTCGGCCGCGAAGGCGGGTGCGCCCATGAGCCAGGCGACGCACGCGAATGACAGAACCCAAGCCGAAAGAGACGGTGGCTTCACGGCGACCTTTGCGATGAGGGAGTTTGCCCGGACCGTTGGAACGCGAACCCTGCGAGGAGTTCGCACGGTTACAGCTTGAACAGCGCCCAGGCATACCGTCAACACTTTTTTCAGAATTTTTCGGGTAGGCCGAGGCAGGCCGTAAGTCATAGGGATCGCTATCTCTTCAGGCGAATACTTGAGTTTGCAGATGCGCTGCTACAGTGGTTCCACGTCAAAGGTGTGAATAGGGGCGCGCAATGGCAATACTGGTTCGCATCCTGTTGTGGGTGGCCTGGCTCGCTGGCGTGGGCTGGTTCTGGCATGCCGGCACGCTGGGCACTGCAACCTCGATCGCACTCGCTGCGTTGAGCCTCGTGGTGTTCGCATGGCCGGGCAGCGTTGCGCGGCGCCGGCACAACGAGCTGCGCTATGTCGACATGGGCAAGGAGCCCACCGGCTATCACTGAGCGGCTGAGCGCGTGCTTCAGCGGACGGCTGGCTGCATCCGCTCGAATTCGTGGCGCTTCATCGCGAGGTAGTCGCTCTTTTCAATCTCGCGGAGCTGCCTCGGGTACTGCTCCGTCGCGTCGAACCACGCAGACAGGCGCGATTCCAGCTGCTCCGGGCCGGGCGCATCCAGATAGCTGTCGACCGCGAGGTAGTAGCGCATGGTGTTGCGCTCCACCACGCCGCGCACGCCGCCGATGTATCCGCCTTGCTCCTGGGGCGTGAAGCCGACCTTGCCGCGGCCCAGCGTGGCGAGATAGCCCTTCATCGCCAGCCGCGCGGCGGTGCCGTAGCCATAGGTGCAGGCCAGGCGGATCGCCGTCTTGCCGCCGTCGGCCGGCACGGCTTCGAGCACGATACTGTAGTCGCGCGTCGAGAACGGGCCCGTGTCCGCACTCAGGCGGACGCTCAGGTAGTTCGCGTCCGCCGGGCCCATGCCGAAGACGAAATCGAACTTCTGCGCATCCGCCCAGGGCTGGTCGTACCTGCGTCCGATGGCCACCGTCAGCGTGCGGCCGTCCTTCATTGCACAGTGCTTGGTGTTGAGGTGAAGCATCAGGATCTGGCACCACGCGGCCGGCTCGCTCAGGGCGTTGCTCACCTGGCTGAAGCGATGGTCCACCAGGGCGTGGAGATCGCCGCTCACCCGGTCCGCGGCCTCGCTCGATTCGAGCGCGAGCGAGCGCTGGAAGGCATTGCGCTCCAACTCCGGCTGCAGCAATCGCAGCTTCGCACGCAGCATGGCCGCCGGGCCGTGGTCGGGTTGCACCGGCGGCTGCTGCGCCAGGGGCGCCATCGGCATCAGCATCGAGGCCGCCAGCAGAAGGATGCCGAAGCCCACGCGAAGGCTCGTGTGGGCAAGGGTGGCGGTCATGGCGAATACTTTAGCGCTACTTGCCCTCCGCGTCTTGCATGAAATCGGCTCAGATGCTGTGCGGATCGACGTCGACCAGCCAGCGGATCACGCCCTTGCCCTCGGGCGTGCGGCGCAGTTCGTGCAAAAGCGGCTGCCAGCTCGCCAGCAGGCGCTGCAGCGCGGCGCGCGAGGGGCTCTCGACCAGCATCTGCGCGCGCTCCACGTTGGCCACGCGCTGGATGGCGAGCGGCACCGCGGGGTAGCGCGTGACGATGTCGGCGCCCGGCAAGGCCTCGGCCGCATCGGCTGCGACGTTCAGGAAGGCCTGCGCCGTGGCCTGCTCGCGCGCATCGGCGCGCAGCAGCGCCTGGAACGCGAAGGGCGGCATGCCGGCGGCCTGCCGCTCGTCGAGCTGCTGCTTCGCGAAGGCGGCGTAGTCGTGCCGGCGCAGCGCCATGAACAGCGGGTGCTGCGCATGGTGCGTCTGGATCCACATCTCGGCGGTGGCGCCCTGCGCCGCGAGGTAGGCGGCGTCGCGGCCCGCGCGGCCGGCCGACTGCATCAGCAGGCTGAACAGGCGCTCGGGCGCGCGGAAGTCGCTGGAGAACAGCGCGCCGTCGGGGTTCACCGCGGCCACCAGCGTGATGCGCCGGAAGTCGTGGCCCTTGGCGATCATCTGCGTGCCGACCAGCACGTCGACCTCGCCCGAGTGCACGGCCGCGAGCTGCGATTCGAGCGCGCCCTGTTTCTTCGTGCTGTCGGCGTCGATGCGCGCGATGCGCACCGCGCTGCCGTCGGGCCGCTTCACGGCGGCGAACAGTTCCGCCAGATGCTCTTCGAGCCGCTCGGTGCCGCGGCCCACCGGCGCGATGTCGGGGTTGCCGCAGGCCGGGCAGGCGCGCGGCACGCGTTCGGTGAAGCCGCAGTGGTGGCAGCGCAGCGTGCGGTCGATCTTGTGGAACACGCGGTAGGCGCTGCAGTGCGGGCATTCGCTCTTCCAGCCGCAGTCGCCGCAGGCCAGCACCGGCGCGTAGCCGCGGCGGTTCAGGAACACCATGCTCTGCTCGCCGCGCGCGATGCGCTGGCCGATGGCGTCGAGCAGCGCGCCCGAGAGCACGGTCTTCGGCGGCTGCAGGTTCATGTCGACCAGCCGCACCGCGGGCAGCTCGCCGGCGCCGATGCGGGACGGCATGGCGAGCCGCACATAGCGCCCGCCCGGGTCCTCGCCCTCGGCGGGGCGGCTCTGGTGCCAGCTTTCGAGCGAGGGCGTGGCCGAGCCGAGGATCACCTTCGCGCCTTCGCGCTGGCCGCGCCACACGGCGAGGTCGCGCGCCGAGTAGCGCGCGCCCTCCTGCTGCTTGTAGCTCGGGTCGTGCTCCTCGTCGACCACGATCAGCTTCAGCCCCGGGATCGACGCGAACACCGCCATGCGCGTGCCCAGCACGATGCGCGCGGCGCCGCTGTGCGCCGCGAGCCAGCTCGCCAGCCGCTGCGGGTGGGTCATGCCGCTGTGCAGCGACACCACCGCCTCGTCGCCGAAACGCGCCTTGAAGCGCGCCTCCAGCTGCGGCGTGAGGTTGATTTCGGGCACCATCACCAGCGCCTGCGCCTCGGGGTCGCGCGCGAGCAGCTCGGCCACGCAGCGCAGGTAGACCTCGGTCTTGCCGCTGCCGGTGCTGCCGGCCAGCAGGAAAGTGCCGGTCCCGGCCTCGATGCGGGCCAGCACGGCCGTCTGCTCCGGGCTCAGTGCAATGAGGTTGGCGGCTTCGGCCGTCCGGGCCACGGGGCCGGCCGTCGTCTTGCGCTTGAGCCGGCGTGCCAGCTGGGTCGTCGTCAGGTCGCGCAGCTGCGGCGGCAGGGAGGCCAGCGCGATCTCGCCGAGCGAGCGCTGGTAGTAGCGCGCGGCAAAGGCCACGAGGTCGCGCCAGGCCTCGCCGAGCGGGGCCAGCGCGTCGAGCGCGGCGCCCACGGGCTTGAGCGCCATGTCGGGCTCGGCGCCGGCCAGCGAACTCGCTTCGTTCCAGACCACGCCCAACACCTCGCGCCGGCCCAGCGGCACCCGCACCAGCGTGCCAGGCACCAGCGGCGCGGCGCTGGCGTAGCTCAGCAGGTCGCCGAGCGCGGCGTGCGCCGGCGTCTGCACCGCGATGTCGAGGCGCCATGCCATCGGCGCCGGTGCAGCAGGGCTGTCCGTCGTCGTGGCGCCCGGGTCAGGGGCTGGGCTGGCTGGGGGGATGGGCGTCCTTGTTGGCAAGGTTTGTTAATGCGACTTTGAACAAATCCACTTAAGTCGTTGATTTTTCAGTGCTTTGGCAGCCATCCAGAGTTTCTGTGGATAACTTTGTTGACAACCGGGCTCGACACGCTGGGGAGCCTTGAAAATCAAGGCCCTGGCTGGATTGCACCAAAAAAAAGCAAAGTTCAAATCCTATATAAATCAACGACTTACGCGTGCTATTGGTTTCGGAGCAAAGAGGGCGGCACCTCAGATAATCTTGCGCAGTGCAACACCTGTTTTGTGCATAAGTCGGGCCCCTAGGCCATTTTTGCGCTTGACAAACGGCTGCAAAGCGATTTTCCAGGGCGGTTTGCACGTTCGCGCGGCCGGCCCGCGCGCAACAGTCTTAACCGCGCAGGGCGCGCGACTGCGCGTGCACCGCCTGCACCAGCGCCGCCACATGGTCGGGCGGCGTGAACTGGCTGATGCCATGGCCCAGGTTGAAGATGTGCGTCGGGCCCGGGGCGTTGCGGTCGGTGTGGGGCTTGCCGAAGGCTTGCAGCACCTTCGCCACCTCGGCCTCGATCTGCGCGGGCGGCGCGAACAGCACGTTGGGGTCGATGTTGCCCTGCAGGGCCTTGGCCTTGCCGTCGGTGCCTTCGGCGACCTGGCGGCGCGCGGCGGCGAGGTTCACGGTCCAGTCGACGCCCAGCACTTCGCAGTCGAGTTCGCGCATCGCGTCGAGCCACAGGCCGCCGCCCTTGGTGAACACGATGCGCGGCACGGGCTGGCCGTCCGCGCCGTTGCGCTTCAGGCCCGCCAGCACGCGCGCCGTGTAGGCGAGGCTGAACGCCTGGAAAGCGCCATCGGCCAGCACGCCGCCCCAGCTGTCGAACACCATCACGGCCTGCGCGCCGGCGTCGATCTGCGCATTGAGGTAGGCGGCCACCGCGTCGGCATTGACCGCGAGGACGCGGTGCATCAGGTCGGGGCGGCCGTAGAGCATGCTCTTCACGAGGCGGTAGTCGCTGGAGCCCGCGCCTTCCACCATGTAGCAGGCCAGCGTCCAGGGGCTGCCCGAGAAGCCGATCAGCGGCACGCGGCCGTCGAGCGCCTTGCGGATCGAGGCCACGGCGTCGAACACGTAGCGCAGCCTGGCCATGTCGGGCACTTCGAGCGCCGCGACCGCGGCCTCGTCGCGCACCGGGCGCGCGAAGCGCGGCCCTTCGCCGGCCTCGAACGAGAGGCCCAGGCCCATGGCGTCGGGCACGGTGAGGATGTCGGAGAACAGGATGGCGGCGTCGAGCGGGTAGCGTTCGAGCGGCTGCAGCGTGACCTCGGTGGCGTAGTCGGTATTGGTGGCCAGCCCCATGAAGCTGCCGGCCTTGGCGCGCGTGGCCACGTACTCGGGCAGGTAGCGGCCGGCCTGGCGCATCAGCCAGACGGGCGTGTGATCGGTGGCCTGGCGCCAGCAGGCCCGCAGGAAAGTGTCGTTTTGCAATGGGGCGAAAGGCATTGCCCGATTGTCGCAGGGGCCCGCGCGCAGGATCAGCGGACGGGTTTGCCGCCAAAGACCTCGCCCATCAGCGAGACCAGCCACCGGAGGCCCAGGTCGCCATCGTGCGCGGCTGTCCACAGGAGCGAGACCTCGTAGCGCGGCGTATCGAACGGCAGCGGGCTCACCGCCAGCCCGAGCGCATCGCGCCAGGTGGCCGCGGCGAAGGTGGGCACGGTGGTGATCGCGGGCATCTGCCGCACGATGAAGGGGCTGGTCGCGAAGTTGCGGCTCGAGAACACGACCTGGCGCGTCAGGCCCTGTTCGCGCAGCAGTTCGTCGACCAGGCCGCTCAGGTCGGCGCTGAACGAGGTGAGCAGGTGCGGATGGCGCAGGTATTCCTTGAGCGTCAGGCGCCTGCCGCGCACCTTGACGAGTTCGGGGTTGTAGACGCAGACGAAGTGCCAGTCGAACAGGGCGCGCTGGCGGTGCCATGCGGCGCAGTCGATGAAGACGCCCACCGCCAGTTCGATCTCGGCCGCGTCGAGCATGCCGGGCGCGGTGGTGCGGTCGGCGGCGCGCGCGATCAGCCGCACGCCCGGCGCCTCGGCCGCGAGCCGCTGCATGAGCCGCGGCATCAGCGCGACTTCGAGCGCATCGCTCAGGCCGATGCGGAACACGCGCTCGGCCCTGGCGGGGTCGAACACCGGCTTCGCGTGCAGCGCCTGCTGCAGCGAAAGCAGCAGCGGCTCGATGACGCGCGCGAGTTCGAGTGCGCGCGGCGTCGGCGTCATGCCGTGCGAGGTGCGCACGAACAGCGTGTCGCCGAGGGCTGCGCGCAGCCGCTTGAGGGCGCCGCTCAGTGCCGGCTGGCCGATGAACAGGCGCTGTGCCGCACGCGTGACGCTGCGTTCGTGCAGCAGCGCGTGGAACACCAGCAGCAGGTTCAGGTCCAGCCGCCTGAAATCACTTTCGTTGATGTTGTCCATGGTTTCAAACGATTTGAATGATAGACCTGCGATCCCTAACCTGAAGGCTCCTCAGGCAATCAAAGGATTCGACATGGCTCTGGAACAACAGGCAGTGGTGGTGATCGGTGGTTCGTCGGGCGTGGGGCTCGAGACCGTGCGGCGGCTTGCGGCGGCCGGTGCGCGCGTCGTCGCGACGGGGCGCGACAACGGCAAGTTGCAGGAGGCCATCGACGGCATGGGCCAGAACGTGAGCGGCGCGGCCTTCGATGCCGGCGACCGCGGTGCGCTCGACGCCTTCTTCGAGCAGACAGGGCCCATCGATCACCTCGTGCTCACGCTCAGCGGCGGCGAAGGCGCGGGCGAGTTCGTGCAGCTCGACCTTCAATCGCTCCGGCGCGGTTTCGAGGCCAAGTTCTGGCCGCAGCTCGAAGCGGCGCAGGCCGGTGCGCGCGTGTTGCGCAAGGGCGGCAGCATCACCTTCGTGACGGCGATCTCGGCGCGCAATGCATTGCCGGGCACGGCGGGGCTGGCCGCGATCAACGGCGCGCTCGAAGCGATGGTCGGCAGCCTTGCGCGAGAACTCAAGCCGAGCCGGGTGAATGCGGTGTCACCGGGGTTGGTGGACACGCCCTGGTGGAATCGCGTGCCCGCCGCGATGAAGGACGACCTGTTCCGACAGCAGGTCGAGACCCTGCCCGTTGGCCGCGTGGGCCAGCCGCAGGACGTGGCGCATGCGATCCAGTTCCTGATCGAGAACGGCTACACCACGGGCACGGTGATCGAGTGCGACGGCGGGCTTCGGCTGGTCTGAGAGCCTTGTCTATGATCTATTGGGGGGCCCGTCGGGGTGCTGCTGTTCCGGGCGCGCTCACGCCGACGGGGTACCTTGCTCCGCGAATGTCCCCCGGCGCGGCCTAAGGCCGCATGCCTCCTCCTTTATTTCGCTGCGCAAGGCACCCCATCGGCGTGATCGCTCAGAGCACTGGTTGATCGGCCAGCACGAGAGCAGCGCCCATCGTGCGCAGGGCACCGGGTGCTCCCCGCAGCGAAATAAAGGAGGAGGGGGCGCAGCCCCCGGGGGACATTCGCGGAGGGGAGCACCCGGTGCCCTGTGCACGCACCCCGAACGGCCCGCTCTCCCAGAGAAAACTCAGACCACCGGCACGCGCAGCGAATCCGCAGGGCTCACGTTGCGCCGGTAGAGCATCAGCGTCGCGACCAGCCCGCACATCGCGGCCGCCGTCATCCACAGACCCGGCGCACCCTTGTCGCCGGTCATCTCGATCAGCCCGGTCGCGATGGCCGGCGTGAAGCCGCCGAACAGCGCCGTCGCCAGGCTGTAGGCCAGCGAAAAGCCGGCGGTGCGCACATTCACCGGCATCACCTCGGTCAGCGCCACCACCATCGCGCCGTTGTAGCTTGCATAGAGGAACGAGAGCCACAGCTCGACCTCGAGCATGCGCGCGAAGCTCGGCGCGCCCACCAGCCACTTGAGCGACGGGTACGCGGTGAGGATGGTCAGCACGGTGAACAGGATCAGCAGCGGCTTGCGCCCCACGCGGTCCGACAGCGAACCCATGACCGGCAGCCAGATGAAGTTGGAGATGGCCACGCACAGCGTGACGATCAGCGCGTCGGTGGTGCTCAGGTGCAGCACCGACTTGCCGAAGGTGGGCGTGTAGACCGTGATCAGGTAGAACGACACGGTGGTCATCGACACCAGCATCATCCCGGCGACCACGAGGCCCCAGTTGGCGATCATCGACTGGAAGATCTCGCGTACATCGGGCCTGTGCTTGCGCGCCATGAACTCCTCGGTCTCCTGCAGCGAACGGCGGATGATGAAGAGCACCGGCACGATCAGGCAGCCCACGAAGAACGGAATGCGCCAGTAGAAGTCGCCGATCTCCTGCGAGGTGAAGGTCACGTTGAGCCAGTAGCCGAGCGCGGCCGCCACGACGATGGCCACCTGCTGGCTGGCCGACTGCCAGCTCACGTAGAAGCCCTTGCGGCCCGGCGTGGCCATCTCCGAGAGATAGACCGACACGCCGCCCAGCTCCACGCCGGCCGAGAAGCCCTGCAGCAGCCGGCCGATCAGCACCAGCAGCGGCGCCGCGAGGCCGATGGTGGCGTAGGCCGGCACGCAGGCGATCAGCAGCGTGCCGAGCGCCATCAGTGCGAGCGTGACGATCAGGCCCTGGCGGCGCCCGACGCGGTCGACATAGGCGCCGAGGAAGATCGCACCCAGCGGCCGCATCAGGAAGCCCGCGCCGAAGGTCATGAAGGTCAGCATCAGCGAGGCGAACTCGTTGCCCGCCGGGAAGAAGGCCTTCGAGATCTGCGTGGCGTAGAAGCCGAACAGGAAGAAGTCGAACATCTCCATGAAATTGCCGCCGGTCACGCGCAGCACGGTGGCGAATTTCGAGGAGGAGGAAGAAGCGGGCGAAGCGGCGCGGGCGGCCGGGCCTTGTTGCGCAGCGGAAGGCGCAGGATTCATCTGGTTGTCCCCTGGGGCGGTGTGTATGCGCCAAGGGTAGGTCGGCCTTCCCGACCGCTGCCTGACTGCGCGAGTCAGGTAGCTGTCACTCGCGCCCCGAGGGGCGGGGGCTTCAGGCCTTGTACTTGATCGAGCAGCCGTAGGGCCGCGTCGTGGCCGCCGTGATCGGCTTGCCGCCGAAGGCTTCGCCGAGCGCCTGGTTCACGTAGTTGGTCGCGGTCTTGATGTCATCGGCCCGCGCCGATGCGATGCTGTCGATGCCGCCCGCATACACCAGCACGCCCTTCGGATCGATGATGAAGATGTGCGGCGTGGTGCGCGCGCCGTAGGCCTGGCCGATCACGCCGTCCTCGTCCATCAGCACGGCGGTGGGCGCGGCCGATTGCGACTTCATCCAGGCGTCGAGCGCGTCGGCCTTGAGGTAGTCGCTCGCGGCGCGCTCGGTGGAGTTGATGGCGAGCCACACCACGCCCTTGGCGGTGGCGGCCTTCTGCGTGGCGGGCATGTTGCCGCTGCCGTAGTGCTTGCGCACGAAGGGGCAACCGGGGTTGGTCCATTCGAGCACCACGAACTTGCCGGCGAAATCCGACAGCTTGTGCTTGGCGCCGGAGGTGTCGACGGCGATGAAGTCGGGCGCCTGCTGGCCCACGGCCGGTGCGGCGAAGGCATGGGTGCCCGTCAGGAAGGTGGCGCCGAGCGCCACGGCGGCGGCGACCACGGCGCGGCGGGAGGCTCGGCTCAGGGCGGCACGCGCATGGCGCGCGGCACGAAGGGAACGCGAGTCGGCGGTTGGCGAAAGAGACATGGCCAGCTTGAACTCCAAAAGAAAATTTCAAACAACGGCTACAGCTTAGAGCGGTTTCTTCAAGTGCATGTGACAACCCATGTCACCGCGGTGGTCAAAGCGTGGCGAGTGCTGCGCGAACCTCGTCCTTGCTGAGGATTTCGGTCAGCACGACCGGCGGCTTGCCCGGGGCCTGCAGCACATAGACCGGCACGCCGCTGCGGCCGAGCTGGGTCAGCGCGGCGGTGATGGCGGGGTCGCGGCGGGTCCAGTCGGCGCGCAGCATCGCGACCTTCTTGGCGTCGAAGTCGGCCAGCACGTCGGCGTCGGCCAGCGTGCTCTTCTTGTTGTACTGGCAGGTCACGCACCAGGCGGCCGTGAAGTCGATGAACACCGGCTGGCCGGCGCCCGAGAGTTCGGTCACGCGCTGCGCCGACCAGGGCTGCCAGCGCGGGTTGCCGGCGGTGCCGGCGGCCAGCCTGGCGGGCTCCACGACCTGCAGCACATTGCGGCCGATGGCGCCGGTCAGCAGCGCGGTGAAGGCGATCAGCACGCCGGCGATCACGAGCCGCGTGCGGCCGCGCAGCGTGAGCGCCCAGACGATCGCGGCCATGCACACCAGCAGCGCGAGCAGCGTGCCCGCGCCGTCGATGCCGCTTTGCTGGCCCAGCACCCAGACCAGCCAGGCGACGGTCGCGAACATCGGGAAGGCGAGCAGGCGGCGCAGCGTGCCCATCCAGGGGCCCGGCTTGGGCAGCAGGTGCGCGATGGCGGGCACGAAGCCGGCCACCAGGTACGGCAGCGCCAGCCCGAGGCCCAGCGCCGCGAACAGCAGCAGCGCCTGGGTGGCCGGCAGGCCGATGGCGAAACCCAGCGACACGCCCATGAACGGCGCGGTGCAGGGCGAGGCGATCACCACGGCGAGCACGCCCGAAAGGAAGTCGTTGGCCAGCGGATGCTTGGCCTGCGCGCTGCAGACCGACGAAGGCGCCGCACGGCCGAACTCGAACACGCCCACCAGGTTGAGGCCGATCAGCGTGAAGAGCGCCGCCAGCGCGGCCACCACGCCCGGCGACTGCAGCTGGAAGCCCCAGCCGAGCTGGGCGCCGGCCGCGCGCAGCGCGAGCATGGCGCCGCCCAGCGCGAGGAAGGACAGCATCACGCCGCCGGTGTAGGCGAGGCCCGCCTTGCGGTGCGCACTGGCGTTGCCCGCCTGCCGCGCGAAGCCCAGCACCTTGATGGCGAGGATCGGGAACACGCAGGGCATGAGGTTCAGCAGCAGGCCGCCGAGCAGGGCGGTCAGCAACGCGACGATGAAGGTGCCGGCGGGCTGGGGCGGCAGGTCGCCTGGCGGCGATGCCGATGCGGCGGCTTTCGCCGCATTGGCCGCATTGGCGGCGAGCGCGGCCTGCAGCGCGGGCGACACCTCGGCGCGCGCCGCCGCGGCGGCGGCGGGCCAGGTGCCCGCGACCGGCGCTTCCGTGCGCCATGCCACCGGCTGGCCCGGTTGGCGGTCGGCTTCGGCCAGCGCCACCACCACCGGCATCACCGCGGGGCTGGCGCTGCGCTGGTCGGCCAGCGGCACCGTGGCGGTCCAGGTGTTGCCTTGCCAGGCCTGGGTCCAGTCCTTGCCGGCCACGGCCGCGGTGCGGATCACCTCGGGGGTTTCGGGGAAGAAGGCCAGCGTCTTGCCTTGCGCGGCGGCCGGCAGGCCTTCGAGCCGCACCTGCAGGTTGTTGCCATGGACCTCGATGGCGCCCGGTTTCGCCAGCGGCTGCGGCTGGGCGGCCTGCGCCGCGTCGAAGTCGGCCTTGTGCAGCGCGGTCGAGCCCTGCAGCGGCAGCGCGAGCGTGAATTCGCCCTCTTCGGGGATGCACTCCTTGCGGCAGACCAGCCAGGAGGCCTTGAGCCGGATGTCCATCGCGGGCGTGCCGCCCGCGAGCGCCATCGGCGGCTTGTAGAGCGTCGACACCTCGAGCGGCACCGGCAGCAGCACGGTGTTCTCGTAGCCGTAGTTGGCGAGATTGCCGACCGGGATCTTCCGGGGCACCGGCCAGACGATCTCGCCGGTCGAGACGCCGGCCGGCAGCGTCCAGGCCATCTCGGTGGGCAGGCCCGAATCGCCGGCGTTCTTCCAGTAGGTGTGCCACTCGGGCTGGTGGGTGATCTGCAGCCCGACCCAGGCCGGGGCGCCGGGCGCGACGCCATCGGGCGCGTGGGCGACCAGTTCGGCGCGCACATGGGGCGTGGTGACCACCGTCCCGGTTTTGGGTGCCAACTGGGCCGCGGCCGGCATATTGGCTGCGGCGGTTGCTATCAGAAGCGTAGCGAAGAAGGTGCGCGAAAAGATCATGCCGTCAGTCGGAGCCATGGGGCGGGGCGAAGTTCCGGCCGTTCGTCAGGCCGCGGCGGCGGCCCAGCCCAGCACCACGCGCCGGCTGTTGGCGCTTTTCTTCTCGATCTTGGTGACGACCACGGCCCCGATCTCGGAGGTGTTTGCAACATGCGTGCCGCCGCAGGGCTGGAAGTCGATCTGCGATTCGCCCTCGGCGCCGATGCGGATGGTGCGCACCGTGCCCGTGCCGCGCGGCGGCTGCACGCTCATGCTCTTGACCAGCGCCGGGTTGGCGTCGAGCTCTTCGTCGGTGATGGCGCCCACGGTCAGCGGATGGGCGGCTTCCACCAGGCGGGCGAGGCCGGCGGTGAGCGCTTCCTTGTCGAGCGGGTCGGTCATGTGGAAGTCGATGCGGGCGTAGTCGGGCGTGATCGAGCAGCCGTTCACCGGCACCGGCACCAGGTGGCACAGCAGGTGCGAGGCGGTGTGGAAGCGCATCAGCCGGTGGCGGCGCTCCCAGTCGAGACGGGCGGTGACGGTGTCGCCGGGTTTCAGCGCGGCCAGCAGCTCGGCCTGCCCGGGGGCCGGCACATGGACGAACTCGTGGGTGGGCTGGCCCTCTTCGTTCTTCGCCTTGCGGGTGTCGGCAATGACGACTTCGCGGCCGTCGGCCAAAGCCAGCACGCCGGCGTCTCCCGCCTGTCCGCCGCCCAGCGGATAGAACACGGTGCGGTCCAGCACGATGCCGGTGTCGTCGATGCGCAGGATGCGGGCTTCGCAGGCGCGCAGGTAGGCGTCAGCGCGGAACAGGTCGTCGGTCATGCGGCGATGGTAGCGGCGATGCGCGATCGAGGTGCGCCCACGCCAGAAAGCGCCCACGGCCGACAGTTCCGGTGTGGCCCGCTGCGGATGATCCGGCCGGTACGCGGCGCCCCGCCGCGCAAGGACTCCGCATGAAGGCACCGCAGCAAGCACCCACCCGCATCGGCACTTCCGCATGGCAGATGGCAGCCTTTCCCGTCCTGTCCATCGCCGTCGCCCTGCTCGTGGCCGGCTGCGGCGAGACGGCGAAGCTGGCCCCCGAGGTCACGACCGGCCCCCGTCCGCAACTGGCCGAGCCCCGCAAGACCCTGATTCCCACCGTCAACGTGGCGCCCGCGATCGGCTGGACCGACGCCTCCACGCCCATCCCCGCCGAAGGCCTGCGCGTGACGGCGCTGGCGCGCGGCCTCGAACATCCGCGCTGGGTTTACACCCTGCCCAATGGCGACGTGCTGGTGGCCGAGAGCAACAAGCCGCCCAGGCCGGGCGGCAGCAGCGACGGCGGCGGCCTGATGGCGAAGGTCCGCGGCTGGGTCATGGGCAAGGTCATGGGGCGCGCGGGCGCCGGCGTGCCCAGCGCCAACCGCATCACCCTGCTGCGCGACGCCGACGGCGACGGCGTGGCCGAGGTGAAGCAGGTCTTCATGACCAACCTGATGTCGCCCTACGGCATGGCGCTGGTGGGCAACGAGCTCTTCATCGCCAACGCCGACGCGCTCGTGAAGGTGCCCTACGCCGAGGGCCAGACCTCGGTGAAGGCCAATCCCACGGTGGTCACGCCGCTGCCCGCGGGCATCAACCACCACTGGACCAAGAACGTGATCGCCAATGCCGACGGCAGCAAGCTCTACGTCACGGTCGGCTCCAACAGCAACATTGGCGAGAACGGCCTCGCGGCCGAGGAAGGCCGCGCCGCGATCTGGGAGGTCGATGCGAAGACGGGCGAGAAGCGCCTGTTCGCGAGCGGCCTGCGCAACCCCAACGGCATGGGCTGGGACCCCGACACGAACGTGCTGTGGACCGTGGTCAACGAACGCGACGAGATCGGCAGCGACCTCGTGCCCGACTACCTCACCTCGGTGAAGGACGGCGCCTTCTACGGCTGGCCGTGGAGCTACTACGGCGGCATCGTCGATGCGCGCGTGACGCCGCAGAACCCCGGGATGGCGGCCAAGGCCATTGCGCCCGACTACGCGCTGGGCGCGCACGTCGCGCCGCTCGGCATGGTCTTCTCGCACGCTCGCGGCATGCCGCCCGAGTTCGCGAGCGGTGTGTTCATCGGCGAGCACGGCTCGTGGAACCGCAGGCCCAAGTCGGGCTACAAGGTGGTGTTCGTGCCCTTCATCGGCGGCAAGCCGAGCGGGCCGCCGGTCGACATCCTGACCGGCTTCCTCACCGCCGACGAGAAGGCGCAGGGCCGGCCGGTGGGCGTGGCGCTCGACCGGAGCGGGGCGCTGCTGGTGGCCGACGACGTGGGCAACGCGGTGTGGCGCGTGTCGCGCGCGAAGCCGCAGTAAGCGGGACGCATCGCTTTCAGCGCTGCGGGCGGCCGATCCGGAAGAGCCGGTGCCGGCGCAGCGCGTGGCCTTCGGGCACGGCCGGGTGGTCGAACGCGCCGGCCACGTCCTCGTGCATGCCGAGGCGTTCCATCACCGCCGCGGAACGCAGGTTGCCGACCGCGGTGAACGCCACGATCTCGGCCAGCCCGAGCCATTCGAAGCCGACCTGCAGGGCCCCGCGCGCGGCCTCGGTCGCGAACCCCTGGCCCCACCATTTGCGCGCGAAGCGCCAGCCGATCTCGACGCACGGCGAAAAGGGCAGCGTGGCCAAAGGCACGTTGAGGCCCGTGAAGCCGGCGAACTCGCCCGAGGCCTTGTGCTCCACGGCCCAGAGGCCCCAGCCGTTGCCGGCGATGCGGGCCTCGATGCGCTCGGCCATCGCATCGCTGTCGGCGCGGGTGGGCAGCGGCAGCAGGAATTCCATGACCAGCGGGTCGGCCGCCATCGCGGCGAACGGCGCGAGATCGCTCTCGCGCCATTGCCTCAGACGAAGGCGAGGGGTTTCGAATTCGATGAGGGCGGGTGTGCTGTCTTCGGCCATGCGACCGATTGTGCTCAGAACCCCGCCAGCACCACCTTGCCCTGCGCCTTGCCACTCTCGATCAGCGCATGCGCCTTCTTCAGGTTCGCCGCGTTGATCGTCCCGAAGCTCGCATTCGCCGTCGTGCGGATGCGGCCCGCATCGACCAGCGCCGCGACTTCGGCGAGCAGTGCGCCCTGCTGGGCAATGTCCGGCGTCTCGAAGCGCGAGCGCGCAAACATCATTTCCCAGTGCAGCGAGATGCACTTGGTCTTGAGCGGCATCGCGTCGAGCGCCTTCATGTCGTCGATCACCGCGAGTTGGCCCTGGGGCTTGAGGCTTTCGATGATCTGCGCGTAGTGCTGCTCGGTCTGCGTGAGGCTGGCGACCATGTCGACCTCGCCGACGCCGGCCGCCTTGAGCTCGGCCGCGAGCGGCTTCGAGTGGTCGATGACGGCGTGCGCGCCGAGGGCCAGGCACCAGGCGCGCGTTTCGGCGCGCGAGGCGGTGGCGATCACGCGCAGCTGCGTGAGCTGGCGCGCGAGCTGGATCAGGATCGAGCCCACGCCGCCGGCGCCGCCGGTGATCAGCAGGGTCTGGCCCGCGCCGCCGCCCTTCGGCACCTGGAGGCGGTCGAACAGCAGTTCGTAGGCGGTGATGGTGGTGAGCGGCAGCGCGGCGGCCTGCGCGTCGTCGAGGCTCTTCGGCGCAATGGCGGCGATGCGCTCGTCCACCGCGTGCAGCTCCGAATTGGCACCGGGGCGGACGATCGAGCCGGCGTAGTACACGCGGTCGCCCACCTTGAAGTTCTGCACGCTGCTGCCGATGGCCTCGACCGTGCCGACGGCGTCCCAGCCCAGCACCTTGGCCTGGCCGGCCTCGGGGGCAGCGTTCTTGCGGATCTTGGTGTCGACCGGATTGACCGACACCGCCTTCACGCGCACCAGCAGGTCGCGCGGGCCGGCCACGGGGGCAGGCAGTTCGATGTCCTGCAGCGATTCGGCGTTGTCGATCGGGAGGGGCTGGTAGTAGCCGATGGCTTTCATGGGAGGGGACCTTTCTTTCTGAAACGATGCCTGGACTGTAGGATCGCAAAATGAATTTGATAAGAGGCCTATAAAAGCAACACTTTCAAATGAAAATTGAAAATACATCGGACTTGCAGGTGCTGGTGCAGACGGCGCGCGGCGGCACGCTCACGGCCGCGGCCCATGCGCTGGGCATCACGCCGGCGGCCGCCAGCGCCACGCTCAAGCGGCTGGAGACGCAGCTCGGCGCCCGCCTGTTCGAGCGCTCCACGCGCGCAATGCGCCTCACGCCGCAGGGCCAGACGCTGCTCGACTACGCGGTGCGCGCCTTCGAACTGCTGGACGAGGGCGAGTCGCTGGTCACGGCCGACCGCGGCGAGCTGGTCGGCACGCTGCGGGTGGCCGCGCCCTCGGACCTGACGCGCAGCACGCTGCTGCCCTGGTTCGACGAATTCCTGGCGCTGCACAGCGGCGTGCAGCTGTCGCTGTCGGTCGGCGACCGCCCGCTCGACGTGATGCGCGACGAGGTCGACGTCGCGCTGCGCTACGGCGCGCTGGCCGATTCGCGGCTGGTGGCGCGGCCTTTCGCCCTGACGAATCCGCTGTTGACCGCGTCGCCCGACTACCTGCGCCGCCATCCCGCGCCGAAGACGCCGCAGGACCTGGTGCACCACAACTGCCTGGTCTTCAACCGCGCCGGGCGCCGCCACCGCGTCTGGCGCTTCGCGCAGAACGGGCAGTGGACGGAAGTGCGGGTGAATGGCAACCGCAGCGTGGACGATGCCTCGCTCGCGCGCGAGTGGGCAGTGGCCGGCCACGGCATCACGCTGAAGTCGGCGCTCGATGTGCGCAACGACATCGGCGCGGGCCGCTTGGTGCACCTGCTGGCCGACTGGGAGACCGAGCCCTATCCGCTGCATGCGCTGCTGCCGAGCGGGCGCTTCGTGCCCGCGCGCGTGCGGGCACTGGTGGATTTCCTGGCGCTGAAGTTCGAGGCGCTGACGGCCGGTTAGATCATCGGCGTCACGGCGCCGTCCATCGCGACGATGGCGCCCGTCACGTAGCTCGCTTTCGGAGATGCGAGGAACACGACCGCGTTGGCGATTTCCTCGGGCGTCGCGATGCGGCCCAGCGGCAGGCGTGCGGTGGCGCGCTTCAGCGCTTCGTCGGTGTCGATGCCCTGCAGCTTCGCATCGGCCTTCATGCCTTCCTGCAGCCGCTCGGTCAGCGTGAGGCCGGGGTTCACCGCATTCACGCGCACGCCCTTCGGCGCATAGGCCGCGGCCATGCCCGCACTCACCAGCATCAGCGCCGCGTTCGCCGCGCCGCCGGCCATGTGCACCGGGCTCGCCACCTTGCCGCCCTGGCCGATCACGTTGACGATCGCGCCGCGGCCGCGCTGGCCCATGCGCTTGACCACCGGATCGATCATGTGGATGTAGGTGAAGTACTTGGCGTCCATCGCATCGTGCCAGGCCGTGGGGGCCAAGTCGTCGGGCGGGGTGCGGCGCGCGGCGCCGGCCGAGTTGACGAGCACGTCGACCGGGCCGAAGGCCTTCTCGGCCGCATCGAGCGCGGCCACGGCGCCGGCCGGGTCCTTGAGGTCGGCGGCGTGCAGCGAGACCCGGCCCTCGGCCTGCGCGAACGCCTCGATCAGCGCCTGGCGGCCCTGCGCCAGGTTCTGCAGATCGCGCGAGACGAGGCTCACGCGTGCGCCTTCGCGCAGGAAGCCCAGCGCGCAGGCCAGGCCGATGCCCTTGCTGCCGCCGGTGACGAGAACGTGCTGGTCCTGAAGCTGGAGATCCATGAAAGAGTCCTTGGAGGGGTTGTGAGGCGATTGGCCGGCAGCGATTGAAGCACCGCCGCGAAACCCCTGCACGGACCCGGCCGTGTCAGCGCAGGGCGCCGGCGTGGCGCAGCGGCGCCATCACCAGCATCGAGGCCGCGACTTGGGAACCGCCGCGCGCCAGCCTAAGATCGTGGAATGAACGCACTTCCGGTCCCCTTGCCCCGCTTCTGGTCCCAGCTCACCACGCGCGATTTCGCAGCGCTCGATGCGGCGGCCACCGTCGCGGTGCTGCCACTGGGCGCCACCGAGCAGCACGGGCCGCACCTGCCGCTGGGCGTCGACACGGTGCTGGCGGACGGCATCGTGGCCGCATCGCTGCCGCTGCTACCAGCTGATCTGCCGGTGCTGTTCCTGCCGACCCAGCAGATCGGGCTGAGCCCCGAGCACGCACGCTTCGCAGGCACGCTCACGCTCTCGGCCGAGACCCTGATCCGGCTGTGGAACGAGATCGGTGCGGGCGTTGCGCGTGCGGGCGTGAAGAAGCTGGTGCTTTTCAATGCGCATGGCGGCCATGTGGGCGCGATGGACATCGTGGCGCGCGAGTTGCGCGCGGCGCACGGGCTCATCGTCTACAGCGTGAGCTGGTTCAACCTGCCGCTGGGCGATGCAGGTGCGCAGTTCAGTGCGCAGGAGCACCGCTTCGGCGTGCATGCCGGGGAGATCGAGACCTCGATGATGCTGGCGCTCGCGCCGCAGCTGGTGCGCATGGGCGAGGCGCAGGATTTCCGCTCGACCTCGGAGCAGCGCGCGGCCGACTGCGCGATCCTCGGCAACGGCAAGAGCGCCAAGCTCGGCTGGGCGATGGAGGACTACAACGCGCAGGGGGCGGCCGGCAACGCGGCCGCGGCCACGGCGGCGAAGGGGCAGCCAGTGATCGACGCGGCCGCGCGGCAACTGGCGCTGCTGCTGGCGGAGGTGTCGCAGTTGCCGCTGAGCACGGCGAATACGGGGCCGCTGCCGGAGCCTGCTTCGTTGCACGCGCCCCGAACGCCAACCCCCGGTCTCAAGCGCTGACTCAGGAAGCGCCGCTCCCCAGCACCCCGGCGAACATGCCGGAATCGACATTGCCGCCGCTCACGCTGATGCCCACCGTCTTGCCGCGCCAGCGCTCCTGCTGCTGAAGCGCACCCGCCAGCGCCGCGGCGCCGGCCCCTTCGGCCACGTTGTGCGTGTCGCTGAAGAGAATGCGCATGGCCTCGGCCACCTCGTCGTCGGTGACGGTGATCACGTCGTCGGCTTCGCGCAGGATCACCTCGACCGATTCGGGCACCGGCGTGCGGCAGGCCATGCCGTCGGCCAGCCGCGTGGTGACCGGGGATTCGACGGCCTGGCCCGCGCGGAAGGAATCGCGGTACGCCGTGGCGTGCGCCGACACCACGCCGATGAGCCGGGTCGACGCACCGCAATGCGCCCGCGCGGCGGCCGCACCGGCGAAGCCGGAGCCCAGGCCGATCGGCACGAACAGCACGTCCGGCGGCGCGTCCTTCAACGCGCTGAAGAACTCGACATACGCGGTCGACACGCCGCGCACCAGCTCGCGGTGGAACGAGGGTACGCGATGCAGCGCGTCGCGCTCCGCCAATACGGCGGCATGCTCGGCGGCCGCCTGGAAGTCGTCGCCATGCTCGACCAGCGTGACGCCGAGCGCACGCATTGCGGCATTCTTCTCGCGCGAGTTGCCGTGCGGCACGACGATGGTCGCGCCCAGCCCGTGCCGCCGCGCCGCGAAACCGACCGACTGGCCATGGTTGCCGCGCGTGGCGCTGATCACATGGCGCACCCCGGGGTGCTCGCGCGCCATGGTCTCGAAGTAGGTCAGGCCACCGCGGATCTTGAAGGCGCCCACCGGCGAGTGGTTCTCGTGCTTGGCCCAGACCGTGGCGCCGAGGCGCTGCGCAAGCAGCGGCCAGGCGTATTGGGGCGTGGGCGGCATCGCCGCATGCACGGTGCGCTGCGCGGCTTCGATCTCTTCACGGGTGAATCTCACGGCGCGTCCTCTTTCATTCTTCTACTTGCGTTCCGTCAACGCCACGCGCACCGCCAGCGCGGCCAGCACGCTGCCCATCACATAACGCTGCGCGCGCAGCCAGCCGGCGCTTTGCGACAGCACGGCCGTGATGCTTGCGGCGCCGACGATCATCGCCGTGTTGACCGCGGCGCTGCTCGCCATCTGCGCCATGCCCAGCTGCACGCTCTGCAGCAGCACCGAGCCGCGTTCGGGGTGGATGAACTGCGGAAAGAACGAGAGGTAGAACATCGCGACCTTCGGGTTCAGCAGGTTCGTGAGAAAGCCCATGCGGAACAGCCGGGCCGGCGGATCGGCCGGCAGCGCGCGGGCCTCGAAGGGCGCGCTGCCGCCGGGCTTGACCGCCTGCCATGCGAGCCACAGCAGGTAGGCCGCACCGGCGAGTCGGATCGCATCGAACGCAACCGGCACCGCAAGCAGCACGGCAGTGAGCCCGAGCGCGGCCGCGAACAGGTGCACCAGGAAGGCCATCAGCACGCCGCCCAGCGAGATCATTCCCGCGCGGCGGCCCTGGATCAGCGTGCGCGAGACGCAATAGATCATGTTCGGTCCCGGCGTCAGCGCCAGCAGCAGTGAGGCGAGGGCGAACCAGGCGATTTCGGTGAGGTTCAACATGGTCAGAGTCCTTTGGATTCGAGGGTGACGGGGCCGCGCGGCGTGTCGAGCACCGCGACGAGGTTGGGGGGACCGGCCTCGACCGGCATGCCGGTCATGCCGATGGCGGAGAGCGCGCCGGAGAGTGCGGGCGCGCGCGGGTGCGCGGCGCGCAGCGATCGCAGCGCCAGGCCTGAAGCGGGCATGGAATCGGTCGGGTGCACGGCGCCCCACTGGATCAGCGTCGGCAGTGCGCCGTAGAAGAGCCGCTGGCCGTCGTCGCGCACCGTGATCTGCCATTCGAGCCGGCCGGCCGGCGTGTCGCGCGAGGCTTCGAGCAGGTGCCCGCGGTCGATGTGCGCATGTTCCTCATGGGCCAGCGCCTGTGTTGCGGCGTTGGCATCGGGCACCCGCGCCACGAAATGGATCAGCCGCGGGCCGTGCTGCGCGAGCCCGGCCTGCAGCGCGGCATCGTCGAGGTCGAACCAGCGGTGCGTGCCCGGGCGCGAGGGCCGCTTGCCGGGCTCGATGGCGATGATCTCCGCATAGGCCCGCGGAAACGCATCGCTCGCGATGTTCAGCAGCCGGTTGTGCGTGCCCATCAGGGGGTGCGCGCCGCCTGCCGCGGGCGTGATGCCGAGCGTGGCCTCGCACCACGCCACGCCCTCGGCCAGCGAGGCGGCGGCGATCACCAGATGGTCGAGCTCGGCGTGCATGGCGATGACCTCAGAGTGTGACGTTGCCGTCGATGCAGGTCACGGCATCGCCGCCGACCCAGATTTTTCCCTCGGCATCGCGCTCGATGTACACGCGCCCTGCGCGGCCGAGGCACTGGCCCTGCGCGGCCAGGTAGCGCTCGGGCATGTGGCCGTCGGCGATCAGCCATTCGGCCAGGCTGGCGTTGAGGCTGCCGGTGACCGGGTCTTCGTCCACGCTCAGCGGCGAGACGAAGGCGCGCACCTCGAGGTCGATCTTCGCGCCGTCGTTGTATTCGGCCGCCGGCTTGTTGCCGAAGGCGCGGGCCTCGCGGTTCGAGCGGCCGATGAGCATCGAGGTGTCGTGTGCCGCAGGCACGCCCGCCACGCCGGCCTTCACGCCGAGTTCCTTGAGCAGGCGGTGATCGGGCTGGAGCTGCAGCACGGCATCGGCATCGTTGACCAGCAGGCCGAACCAGACCGGGCCGTTGTCGAGCACCTGGGCCGCGACGATCTGCTGCGCCTTCAGGCCCAATGCGCCGGCCACCTTGGCCAGCAGCGCGGGGCTCGGTGCGCTGCGCTTGAGCGGCGGCGCGGCGAAGGCCAGGCGGCCGCCGTCGCTGCGCAGCGGCACCAGGCCGGCGCCGCATTGCTGCACCACGCGGCCGGCCGTCTTGGGCTTGCCGCCGGCCTGCAGCCAGGCATGGCAGGTGCCGATGGTCGGGTGGCCCGCAAAGGGCAGCTCGCCGCCGGGCGTGAAGATGCGCACGCGGTAGTCGGCCGCCGGCTCGGTCGGCGGCAGCAGGAAGGTGGTCTCGGACAGGTTGGTCCACTGCGCGAAGCGCTGCATCGCGGCGTCGTCCATGCCGCTCGCGTCGAGCACGACCGCGAGCGGGTTGCCGCGGTAGGCCGTGGCGGTGAAGACGTCGACTTGCTTGAAGGGGCGGGATTTCATCGAATTCAGACGGTTCGGATCAATGGGCAATGTCAGTCAGGGGGACACCGTGGAACCGGCTTTGCCGGGCCGCTGGTGTCGCCCCCTGCAAGGGGGTTGGCGAAGCGACACGAAGTGCGCGAAGACTGGGGGTCATTCCAGTGCCAGGTCGAGCACGCCGCGCGCGCCCGGTCGGGAAAGCAGACTGGCATACCAGCGCTCCACGTTCGGCCAGCTCGGCCGGCGGTACTCCGCGGCGGGCAGGCCGAACCAGCGATGCGCTTCGCAGCCGACCGGAATGTCGGCCATGGTGAAGCGTTCGCCGGCCATGTAGGGCCGTTGCGCGAGGTGCGCGTCGAGCATCGCGAACAGCGCCTCGCTCTCGCGCACCGAGGCCTCGATCAGCGCGGGCTGGCGCTCCGAAGGCGACGTGCGCACCCATTGCACGAAGGCGTCGCGGCTCGCGCGGTTGAGCGTGGTCTGCTGCCAGTCCATCCAGCGTTCGGCGTCGAATCGCGCGGGAAGTTCGCTCGGGTAGAAGGTGCCGTGCGAATGCCTGGCGCACAGGTAGCGCACGATCACGTTCGACTCCCAGAGCGTCACGCGTTCGGCGCCTTCGCCGTCGTCGATGGTGGGCACCATGGCATTCGGATTGAGCGTGAGGTATTCGGGCGTCTGCACCACGCCGAACCTGCCGCCGGCCTCGGTGCGTTGGAAGTCGAGCCCAAGCTCCTGCGCGCACCACACCACCTTGCGGACGTTGATCGAACTGATGCGGCCCCAGATGTTCAGCATGGGTGGGTTTCCTTCTCTGTTGCGATGACCCGGGCGTTGCCGGACACGCGGACCGAGCTGCCGGGGAGCGGGATGTTCATGATGCCCTGGCCTTCAGCGCGGCGCGGGCCGGTCGAGGAAGAGCAGGCGCACGGCCAGGCCCAGCATCACGGCGGCGAGCAATCCGCTCTGGAACCGTGCCGCACCGGGACGGCGCTGCAGCCAGCGTCCGACCTGGCCGCTGCAGGCGCCGAGCGCGGTGTTGAACGCCAGCGCGGCCATCGAGAGCACGACGCCCAGTTGCACCAGCTGCAAAGGCACGCTGCCGCGCGCCGGATCGACGAACTGCGGCAGGAAGACCATGAAGAACAGCAGCGCCTTCGGATTGACCAGGTTGTTCAGCAGCGCCATGCGCACGATGCGCCCGAAGCCGGCAGGCTGCGCCTGTGCGCCCATGCGAAGGCCGCCGCCGCTGCGCAGTGCCTGCACCGCGAGCCAGACCAGGTACAGCGCGCCCGCATAGCGCAGCACATCGAACGAAGGCGGCCATGCGGCCACCAGCGCGGTGACGCCGGTCGCCGCGAAGAGCGTGTGCACCAGGTCGGCCGCCGAGATGCCGAGCGCCGCGGCGAACCCGCCGCGCGGGCCGTGCGCCACGCCGTGCGACAGCACGAAGGCCATGTTCGGGCCGGGCGAGAGAAACAGCGCCAGCACCGCGAGCAGAAAGAGCGAGAGGGTTGCGAGTCCGATCATCGGAAGTCCTGTTTGTGTTTCTCGGTGGAGTCCCGGCCGCGGATCAGACCGGTGCGGGCGCGAGCCTGCGCTCGCCGAGCAGCGCCAGTTCCTCGCGCAGTGCCAGGGCCAGCGCGGCGATGGCGGTGTCGATCTCCTCGACGCTGGCCGTCACGAACGACAGGCGCAGCGTGCGCGGGTCGCCCTGGCCCGCGTAGAAGGGCGCGCCGGGCACGAAGGCCACGTTGCGCTCGACGGCCTTGGGCAGCAGCGCCACCGTGTCGATGCCCTCGGGCAGGCGCGCCCACAGGAACATGCCGCCGGCGGGTGCGTTGAACTTCACGTCCAGCCCCTTCATCTCGCGCGTGAGCGCGGCCATCATCGCGTCGCGCTGGCGCTTGTAGAGCGCGCGGATGGTGGGCACGTGGCGCTCGAGGAAGCCGTCCTTCATCACGGCCGACACCATGCGCTGCGTGAAGATCGGCGTGTGCAGGTCGACCGCCTGCTTCGCCTGCAGCAGCTTGGGGTAGATGGCCTTCGGCGCGACGAGGAAACCCAGCCGCAGGCCCGGGGCCAGCACCTTCGAGAACGAGCCGAGGTAGATGCAGCCTTCGGGGTTGCGCGCGGTCAGCGGCAGCGGCGGGGCTTCGTCGAACCAGAGTTCGCCGTAGGGGTTGTCCTCGACGATCGGCAGGCCTGCGGCGGCGGCCGCGGCCGAGACGGCGGCGCGGCGCGCCTCGGTCATGGTGCGGCCGGTGGGGTTCTGGAAGTTGGGCAGCAGGTACACGAAGCGCGCGGCGTCTTCGGAAGCGCGCCCTCCGGTCGCGCGTGCCTTGGCGACCAGGTCCTCGACGATCACGCCTTCTTCGTCGCTCGCCACGCTCACCGGGTTCGGCTCCATCGGGCCGAAGGCCTGCAGCGCGCCCAGGTAGGTGGGCGTTTCGACCAGCACGCGGCTGCCCGGATCGATCAGCACCTTGGCCACGAGGTCGAGGCCCTGCTGCGAGCCGGTGGTGATCAGCACCTGGGCCGGGTCGACGTTCCACGGCAGCATGTCGGCCACGGCCTGGCGCAGCGGCGCGTAGCCTTCGCTGGCGGCGTACTGCAGCGCGGCCTGGCCGTCGTTGTGCAGCACGTCGGCGCAGGCATCGGCAAAAGCCTGGATCGGGAAGGTCTTGGGCGAGGGCAGGCCGCCGGCCAGGCTGATGATGCCGGGGCGTTCGGTGACCTTGAGGATTTCACGCAGCACCGAAGGATTCATCTTGGCGGCGCGGGCGGCGAGTTTCCAGTTCATGGGGTCTTCTTTCAGGCAGGTGAGGTGAGATTCGAGTGGATGTCGCCACGGTACACAACATGGATTTTGTTGCCGTCCGGGTCGCGCAGGTAGGCGCCGTAATAGCCCTGACCGTAGCGTGGGCGTGGGCCGGGCGCGCCTTCGTCGCGTCCGCCGTGGCGCAGGGCCGCCTCGTGGGCGGCGTCGACGGCCTTCGGCGATGGCGCGCAGAACGCGACCATGCTGCCGTTGCCGGCGCTGGCGGGTTCACCGTCCAGCGGGATGTACACGTAGAAGCGCGGCAGCGTGTGCGACGGCCCGACCCAGCAGGCGGCGTCGGGGCCACCGTCGGGCGTGACCGGGCGGCGCTGCAGGCCGAGCGGCGCGAGCAGGGCGTCGTAGAAGGCGGCGGCGCGCGGCAGGTCGGTGCAGCCGACGGTGATGTGGCTGAACATCAGTTGCTCCCCGGTCCGGCGGCGCCGGCGGACAGCGGCGCGGCGGAGGCAAGCGCGGCCTGCGGTTGCGACAACCGCTTGCCGATGACCACCGTGCCCACCACCGCGATGGCGAAGCCCAGCGTCACCACGTCGAGTGGTTCGCCCAGCAGCGGGATGGACGCGAGGATCGAGAGAAAGGGCTGCAGCAGCTGCGTCTGGCTCACGCGCAGTGCGCCGCCCAGCGCCAGGCCGCGGTACCAGGCGAAGAAGCCGATCCACATCGAGAACATGCCGACGTAGACGAAGCCCATCCAGGCCGAGGTGGCGATGGGCTGCTGCGGCCACAGGGCCAGCGTGGCCGGCAGCGTGACGGGCAGCGCCATCACGCAGACCCAGCAGATCACGCGTTCGGCACCCAGCGAGGGCGTGACCTGTGCGCCGTAGATGTAGCCGAAGGAGGCGGCGATCACCGCGCCGACCAGCAGCAGGTCGGCCCATTCGAAGCCGAAACCATGCCCGCCCTGGCTCGCGCGCAGCACCGAGAACACCACCACCAGCAGGCTGCCCGCGACGGCGCACAACCAGAAGCCGAGCCGCGCGCGCTGGTGCAGCACCCAGGCCGCGACGGCCGCGGTCACGAGCGGCAGCAGCGCCGTCACCACCGCCGCATGGCCGGCCGTGACCACGCGCAGTGCGTAGCCCAGCAGCAGCGGATAGCCGATCACATTGCCCAGCACCGCCATGCCCAGCGGCTTCCATTGATGCGATGCGGGCCGCGGCGAGCGCGTGACCAGCAGGAAGACGGCCGACAGCACGCCCGCGAGCGCCGCGCGCCCGAGCGTGACGAACCACGGCGACAGTTGGGGGGCGTCCTGCGTGCCGGTGGCCAGGCGCGTCATCGGCAGCGTGATGGCGAACGTCGCCACGCCGATCACGCCCAGCCACATGCCGAGCGTTTCATCCCTGATGTTGAGGCGGTTCGTCATACGCCCAGCATCCACCAGGCCGTGAGCACCAGCACGCCGGCCATCGCGCGGTTGAACCACAGGAGGCGCTTGCCCTTTGCCAGCCATTCTCGCAGCAGCGCACCGACCAGCGCATAGGTGAAGTTGCTGACGAAGGCATAGGTCAGCATCACCGGCGCGACGATGGCGAAGCGGCCCAGCGCATCGGGCTGCCCCGCGATCCAGCCTGCCACCAGCGTGAGCGCGAGCAGCCAGGCCTTGATGTTGACGAACTGCAGCATCACGCCCTGGCCGAAGCCGACGGTGAGGCTGGCGCTGTCGGCGCGGCCGAGCGTGCCGCTGCCGCTGAGCTTGTAGGCGAGCCACAGCAGGTAGCCCACGCCGAGCGCCTTGATGGCCAGGCGCAGCGGCGGCATGGCCACCACCAGCGCGCCGACGCCGGCCGCGCAGAGCACCAGCAGCAAGGTCCAGCCGATCGGCACCGCGACCACGAAGCGCATGGCGCGCTGCAGGCCGCCGTTGGCCGCGAGGGCGGTGGACAGCGTGGTGTTGGGCCCGGGCGAAAAACTCATCGCCGTGGCCAGCACCAGCAGCGCGGTGAATTCTTGCCAGTTCATGGCACACACTCTAAACTTGAGACCATTACAGTTCCGGTACAGATGGTCGAACAAACAAGGCATCTGTATTGGTCATTCCTTCGACACAGCGCCCCTCACGGAGCGACCGCATGCTGACACGAACCTCCACCCAGTCGCTGACGGGGCAGCTGGCCGACCGTCTGGCCGAGCGCATCCGCACCCGGCTGCTGCCGCCCGGCGCCCGCCTGCCTTCGGTGCGCGAATGCGCGCGGCAGCAGGGCGTGAGCCCCTACACGGTCGTTGCCGCTTACGACCAATTGCTGGCGCAGGGCCTGGTCGAAGCCCGCCGGCAGCGCGGTTTCTACGTGCGGGATTCGGCCCCCGCGCAGGAGAGCCACACGCCGCCCAACGCGGCGCCGATGGTCATGCAGATGATGGCCTCGCGCGTGCCAGCCGATGCCAGTTCGCTGATCCGCAGCATGTTCCACCGCCCGAGCGACAAGCCGCAGCCGGGCATGGGGGTTTTTCCGCCGGACTGGATGTCGTCGACCTTCATGCCGACCGCGGTGCGGCGCATGACCAGTACAGCCGTGCTGCAGGAACTGTCGCTGCAGTACGGCGAGCCGGCCGGCGACATGAGCCTGCGCCGCAGCCTTTCGCAAAAGCTCGTGGGCATCAACGTGCCCGCCGCGCCCGACCAGATCATCACCACGATCGGCGCCACCCATGCGCTGGACATCGTGAGCCGCACGCTGCTGCGCGCGGGCGACCCGGTGATGGTCGAGGAGCCGGGCTGGGCGCTGGAGTTCGCGCGGCTCGAGGCGCTGGGCATGCGCATCCTGCCGGTGCCGCGGCGTGCCGACGGGCCCGACCTCGAGGTGATGGCGCAGTACTGCAAGCTGCACAGCCCCAAGCTGTTCGTCAGCGTGAGCGTGCTGCACAACCCGACCGGCTACAGCCTCACGCCCGGCAGCGCGCACCGCGTGCTGAAGCTGGCCAACGCGCACGACTTCCACATCGTCGAGGACGACACCTACAGCCACCTCGCGCCCGAGCACGCCACGCGGCTGAGCGCGCTCGACGGGCTGCAGCGCACGATCTACGTGAGCGGCTTCGCGAAGATCCTGGCACCCAACTGGCGCATCGGCTTCCTGGCCGCCCCGCCCGCGCTGAAGGAGCGGCTGCTCGAAACCAAGCTGCTGGCCACGCTGACCTCGCCCACGCTGTTCGAGCGGGCGTTGTCGTGGTGCATCGACCAGGGCCAGCTGCGCCGCCATTCCGAGCGCGTGCGCATCCGGCTCGACGGCGCGCGCGGCCGGGCGGTCAAGCTGGCGATGTCGCATGGCTGCACCTTCGCGTCGGAGCCGGCTGGGCTGTTCGGCTGGGTCGACACCGGCGTCGATACCGATGCGCTGACCCAGCGCATGCTCGACCAGGGCTATCTGCTGGCGCCGGGTTCGCTGTTCCACGCGCGCCGGCCGCCGAGCACGATGATGCGGATCAATTTCGCCACTTCGCAGGACGCCGCGTTCTGGAAGGTCTTCAGCAGGGTCCGCAGCGAGCTTTGATCTGACTCGCGCCCAGGCTTCGCGCACTTCGTGTCGCTTCTCCTTCCCCCTGCCGGGGGCAACACCGACGGCCCGGCAGAGCCGGTTCCGTGGTGTTTTGCGAAGGGGCGGGCGGGCTGGTAAAAGGCGGTTCGCGGAGGCCAAACGCCAAAGGCTTGGAGTAAGCTGGGAACACAAGAAAACCCAACCCGGAGACCCCCTGCATGAGCAACGCCAGCCAACCCTTTGCCTTCAGTCAATTCGTCCCCGGATTCGACTTTCTGAAGAATCTCGCGGGGGGCGCCGCTGCGGGCGCCGGGTCGGTGCCGGGCATGCCGAGCCTGGCGAGCTGGGTGGCGCCCACGCTGAGCGTGGAAGAGGTCGACAAGCGCATCCAGGAGCTCAAGACGGTGCAGTACTGGCTCGAGCAGAACGGCCATGCGCTCAAGGCCACCATCCAGGCGCTCGAAGTGCAGAAGATGACCTTGTCGACCCTGCGCGGCATGAATGTGCGGATGGAAGACATCGCCAACGCGTTCACCAGGCAGGCCGCCGCCGTGGCGCCGGCCCCCGCGCCTGCGCCCGCACCGGTGGCGGCTGCGCCGGCCGAGCCCGAGGTCGAAGCCGAGCCGGAAGAGGCGCCGGCACCGAAGAAACCCCGCAGCAAGCCGGCCTCGGCCGCCGCGGCCTCATCGGGCGAGGCCGGCGTGGTCGATCCGATGCAATGGTGGGGCTCGCTGACCGAGCAGTTCCAGCAGATCGCCAGCTCGGCGCTGCAGGACGCGGCCCAGCTCAAGGTGCCCGCCATGGCCCAGCCGCTGGCCGATGCGGTCGGCAAGGTGATGGGCAAGCCGGCCGCCGGCAAGCCCGCGGCCAGGAAGGCGGCAGCGCCCGCCGCGAAGAAAAAGGCGTCGCCCGCTGCGCGCAAGCGAACCACCGGCCGGCGCTGACGTCATACGTACATACTTTTTGAAGAGAACGGGTTGGCACGCATCATGAAGTTGTTTCCCACCGGTCATGCCACCCATCCGCAATGGCGCATGGCGGCCGGCCTCGTGCTGGCCCAGCTGCGCGCGCAGATGGCCTTGCCCGACTACGCGTCGTCGCCGACGCTCGGGCTGCTCTACATCACCGACCACTATGCGGCCGAGGCGCAGGAGATCCTCGATCACCTGAGCGCCGAGTTGCCCGAGGTGACCGACTGGTCGGGCACCGTCGGCATCGGTGTCTCGGCCAACAACGCCGAGTATTTCGACGAGCCGGGCCTGAGCCTGATGCTGTGCGCGCTGCCGAGCGACCAGTACCGCGTGTTCTCGGGCGTGGCGCCGCTGAGCAGTTCGGAGATGAGCGGGTTCGAGGCGCACACCGCGCTCGTCCATGCCGACCCCGCAACGCCCGACCTGGCCGAGCTGATCGGCGAGATGGCGGGCCGTACCGACACCGGCTACCTGTTCGGCGGGCTCTCGTCGGGCCGCGGCGGCGCGCTGCAGTTTGCCGTTGGCGGCAACGGCAACATCCGCGGGCACGGCGCGGCGGGTGGCGTGTTCTCGGGCGGCCTGTCGGGCGTGGTGTTCGGTGACGGCGTGCGGCTGGTGTCGCGCGTCACGCAGGGCTGCCAGCCGCTGCGCTCTGGCGCGGTGCGTGAGCGCGAGATCACCGAGGTCGACGGCAACCTGCTGCTCAAGCTCGATGGCGAGCCCGCGCTGGACGTGCTGCTGGCCGACCTGCAGGTGTCGCTCGAACGCCCGCAGGAGGCCATCGACGCCGTGCGCAACACGCTGGTCGGGCTGGCCGATGCGGGCAGCGACGGCGTCCGGCGCACCGGTGACCTGGGGGCGGATGTGCTGGTGCGCCACATCATCGGCCTGGACCCCACGCGCCGCGGCATTGCGATCGCCGACGTGGCCGAGGCCGGCATGCGGCTGACCTTCTGCCGCCGCAACGCGCAGGCCGCGCGCGCCGACCTGATGCGCATCTGCGCAGAAATCCGCGAGGAGCTGGAGCCCGAAGAGCAGACGCTGGCCACTGCCCGCGCCATTGCAGCGGGCGAGGCCGAAGCGGCGCCGCATCCCGCACGCCGCATTGCGGGCGCGGTGTACGTGAGCTGCTCGGGGCGCGGCGGGCCGCACTTCGGCGCACCGGGCGCCGAACTGCAGATCGTGCGGCACGCACTGGGCGATGTGCCGCTGGTCGGTTTCTTCGCTGCGGGCGAGATCGCCCGGCACCATCTGTATGGCTATACCGGTGTGTTGACGGTGTTCACCGCCGCGGATTGACGGGCGAAAAAACGACGGATATCCGGCGCCGGGGTTTTCGATCGCGGCGCCCGTCGATAGAATCCGCCCGCTTTCTTGAATCTCTGCTGCTGCAAGAAAGAGTGATCTGCACGTCCCGGGACGCGCGGTCGACTTCTTTCGCCTCGCCGCGCCACGCTGGCCGGGGCTGGAAACCGCCACGGTTTCCCAATGGAACAGCAGCCATGAGCAGCCATCATTTTTCGAGACTCCGGCGCGCCTTTTCGCGTGCCGGCATCGCTGTCGACTACCGCGACGGCGTCTATCATCTGCACCACGAAGCTTCACAAGCCACGGTGCTTCTTCCGCCAAGCCTTCCCCTGGAAGAGAAGGCGGTGCACCAGCTGCTGGCCTTTGCCGGCGTCCGCTCGCCCGACGGCGGGAAGGGCGTCTGCAAGGCCTGCGCGACGCCGGATTTTCATCCGGGCTCGGTGGCGCCGGTGGGGAGCGTCGTGGCTACCGACGCCGACTTCGTCATTCCCACCGCGGTGGGCACTGACATCAACTGCGGCATGCGGCTGCTGACCACCGGCCTCACGCTGGACCAGGTGGCGCCGCGCAAGACGCAGCTCATCGAGCGCCTCACCCGCAGCCTGCTCGACAACGGGCGCGACGTGCCGGTGCACACGGCCGCTTTCAAGGCGCTGTTCGACACGGGGCCTGCTGCATTCCTCGATGCGGTTCAGGGCGGCGGTCTGTGGGCGTCCTGTGACCGCGACCGGCTGCAGGCGGAGATCGGCCGCTGCATCGGTCTCGCGAGCTTTGGCGGCAGCGCACGGCATGCGCCGCAGGCCTACGTCGGCCCGCGCCACGAGGTTTTTCGCGATCCTTGCCTGGGCACGCCGGGCGGCGGAAACCACTTCGTGGAGCTTCAGGTGGTCGACCAGGTGATGGACCGGCACGCCGCCTACCGCGCCGGCCTCAAGGCCGGCGAGGTGGTGGTGATGATCCACAGCGGCTCGCGCGACATCGGCTTCCACGTCGGCGGGCGCTGGATGGACCGCGCGAAGGCGGAATGGCCGCGAGGCTTGCGTCACCCCCGCAGCGGCCTGTACGGCCTCTCCGGCCCGCTGGCTCGGGAGTATCTGGAGGCGATGGGCGTGGCGGCGCGCTATGCGTGGGCCAACCGTGTCGTGCTGGCCGAACTGGTGCGCAAGGACTTCGCGGAGCTGCTGGGTGCGACTGCGTCGAAGCTCGTGGTCGACGTGCCGCACAACGTGGTGTTGCGCGAGCACGGGATGAACATCCATCGCAAGGGCGCGACGCCGGCGCACGATGGCGACCTGGCGTTGATTCCCGGCTCGATGGGCGATCACTCCTACCTCGCGACCGGCCTGGGCCATGAAGACTGGCTGTGGTCGTGCAGCCATGGCGCCGGCCGCCGGATGCGGCGCCAGGAGGTGCGCGCGTTGCGCGGTGTCGCGAACCGGGACGAGCACGCCGGCTGGCAATGTGTGACCTTGCGCGAGGAGCGCAGGATCGAAGAGGCGCCGCAGGCCTACAAGCCCATCGGCGCGGTGATCGACGCGCAGGAAAGCGCGGGCCTGATCCGCTGCGCCGTGCGGCTCAAGCCCTGGGTCACCTTCAAGGCATGACCCGAGGTGCGATCGTCAGCCCAATGCCGGTTGCGCGATCCGCGGCGCGGGTGCGGGCATGCCGGCGAACGCGAAATCGACCTCGGGCGCAAGCCCGCTCACGATCCGCGCGATCGACTTGCCCGAGCCGCAGGCATGCGTCCAGCCGAGCGTGCCGTGGCCGGTGTTGAGGTAGAGGTTCGGCAGCTTCGTCTTGCCGATCAGCGGCACGTTGCTCGGCGTCGCGGGGCGCAGGCCGGTCCAGAACTGGGCCTGTGTGGTGTCGCCGGCGCCGGGGAACAGTTCCTCGACGCGCCGCACGATGGCTTCGCAGCGCACGCGGTTCAGGTCGCGGTCGTAGCCGTTGAGTTCGGCCGTGCCGGCGATGCGAAGGCGGTCGCCCGATTCGGAGGTGTAGCGCGAGAACACGAGCTTGTACTCGTCGTCGGTCAGCGAGACCTGGTGCGCCTTGGAGGCGTCCTTCACAGGCAGCGTCACCGAATAGCCCTTGGCCGGGTAGATCGGCAGGCGGATGCCCAGCGGCGCTGCGTAGAGCGGGCTGAGCGAGCCCATCGCGAGCACGAAGGCGTCGCCGCGGATGCGCTGGAAGCGGCCTTCGCTGTCGGTGGCCTCGACGTGGTCGATGCTGCCGCCAGTCTCGCGCAGGGCTGTCACCGTGTGGCTCATGAGGAACTTCACGCCGGCCGCGGCGGCGAGCCCCACGAGTTCGCGCGCAAAGCGGTTGGCGTCGCCGGATTCGTCTTCGGCCGTGTAGGTGGCGCCGGCCAGTTGCGGGCGGATGTGGGCGAGGGCAGGCTCGATCTTCACGGCCTCGTCGGCCGAGATCACCAGCCGCTCGCAGCCCAGCGCGCGCATCTGTTCGGCGGGCTTGAGTGCGCCGTCGAACTCTTTCTGCGTCGTGTAGAAGTGCAGGATGCCCTGGGTGCGCTGGTCGTAGCTCAAACCGGTATCGCGGCGCAACTGCTGCAACATTTCGCGGCTGTAGGTGCCCAGGCGGACGATCTGTTCGATGTTGTGTTTCGTGCGCGCCGGCGTGCATTCGCGCAGGAACTGCAGGCCCCAGAGCCACTGGCGCATGTCGGCGCGGATGCGGAAGAGCAGCGGGGCATCTTCCTTGCCGAGCCATTGCAGCACCTTGAGCGGGGCGCTCGGGTTGGCCCAGGGTTCGGCATGGCTGACGGAGATCTGTCCGCCGTTCGCGAAGCTGGTTTCGGCGGCCGGGGTGGCCTGCCGGTCGATCACGGTCACGTCGTGGCCGAGTTGCTGGAGGTAGTAAGCCGAGGTCACGCCGAGCAGGCCGGCGCCAAGAACGATCACGCGCATTTCAAGTACCTTTGAGGTTGCAGCGCTTGAACGGCGGGCGTGGTTTGCTATTGAAAGAATAGCAAGCAACCGGACGACCGATGTCCAAGTTGCCGCTCCCCCTGTCCTCGGTACCTGAGAGATTCACCCGGCTGCGCCTTGCAACGGGTTTGCTCCTTCGGTGCATCACGGCATGGCGTGATGGCTCTCCAGACGGCGTTTCAGTTGGTGCAGTACAGACCCCTTGTTCGGGCCGACCTGAGCGTTTATGGGAGTTTGCGCCTTCGGTAGGGCCACCGGGGCGGCCCGCTCTCCTGCAGTGGGGCGATTGTAGGTGGGGGCCGCGGATGCGCCAACCCTGGGATTCGGCCCTGCGGGCCAATGGGATAATCGCCTGTTCATTCGCCGGAGGGCGATCGTTCCACAACAACAGGGGACCTCATGATCCTGGTTACCGGCGGCGCGGGCTTCATCGGCGCCAACTTCGTACTCGACTGGATCGCGCAGAGCGATGAGCCGGTCGTGAACCTCGACAAGCTCACGTATGCGGGCAATCTGGAGACGCTTGCGTCGCTCAAGGGCAACCCGAATCACATCTTCGTGCAGGGCGACATCGGCGACAGCGCGCTGCTCGATCGTCTGCTGGCCGAGCACAAGCCGCGCGCCGTCGTGAACTTCGCTGCGGAATCGCACGTCGATCGCTCGATCCACGGCCCCGAAGACTTCGTGCAGACCAATGTGCTCGGCACCTTCCGCCTGCTCGAATCCGTGCGCGGGCACTGGAGCACGCTGCCGGCCGATGCCAAGGCAGCGTTCCGTTTCCTGCACGTCTCCACCGACGAGGTCTACGGTTCGCTCTCCAAGACCGACCCGGCCTTCACCGAAGAGAACAAGTACGAGCCCAACAGTCCGTATTCGGCCAGCAAGGCCGCCAGCGACCACCTCGTGCGCGCCTGGCACCACACCTACGGCCTGCCGGTGCTCACCACCAACTGCTCCAACAACTACGGGCCCTTCCACTTCCCCGAGAAGCTGATCCCGCTGATGATCGTCAACGCGCTGGCCGGCAAGCCGCTGCCCGTGTACGGCGACGGCATGCAGGTGCGCGACTGGCTCTACGTGAAGGACCACTGCAGTGCCATCCGCCGGGTTCTCGAAGCCGGCCAATTGGGCGAGACCTACAACGTCGGCGGCTGGAACGAGAAGCCCAACATCGAGATCGTCAACACCGTGTGTGCGCTGCTCGACGAGCTGCGCCCCAAGTCGGACGGTAAGCCGTACAAAGAGCAGATCACCTACGTCACCGACCGCCCGGGTCACGACCGCCGCTACGCCATCGACGCGCGCAAGCTCGAACGCGAGCTCGGCTGGAAGCCCGCAGAAACGTTCGACAGCGGCATCCGCAAGACCGTCGAGTGGTACCTCGCGAACAGCGAATGGGTGCGCAACGTGCAAAGCGGCGCTTACCGCGAGTGGGTCCAGAAGCAGTACGACGCGAAGGCCATGGCATGAAGCTGCTGCTGCTGGGCAAGGGCGGACAGGTCGGCTGGGAACTGCAGCGCAGCCTCGCGCCCCTGGGCGAGCTGGTCGCGCTCGACTTCGACAGCACCGATTTCAATGCCGACTTCAGCCGTCCCGAGCAGTTGGCCGAGACGGTGCTGAAGGTGCGGCCCGACGTGATCGTCAATGCCGCCGCCCACACCGCGGTCGACAAGGCCGAGAGCGAGCCCGAGTTCGCCCGCAAGCTCAACGCCACCTCGCCTGGCGTGGTGGCCGAGGCGGCGCAGCAGATCGGCGCGCTGATGGTGCACTACTCGACCGACTACGTCTTCGATGGCAGCGGCAGCACGCCCTGGAAGGAAGACGATGCGACGGGGCCGCTGAGCGTGTATGGCCGCACCAAGCTCGAAGGCGAGCAGCTGGTGGCCCGGCATTGCGCCAAGCATCTGATCTTCCGCACCAGCTGGGTCTATGCCGCGCGCGGCGGCAATTTTGCGAAGACCATGCTGCGCATCGCCAAGGAGCGCGATCGGCTGACCGTCATCGATGACCAGTTCGGTGCGCCCACCGGGGCCGAATTGCTGGCCGACGTCACGGCCCACGCCATTCGCGCCACCCTGCAGGATCCGGCCAAGGCGGGCCTGTATCACGCGGTGGCAGGCGGCGAGACCACCTGGCACGGCTACGCGCGCTTCGTGATAGAGCTGGCCAAAGCCGCGGGCGTCGCACTCAAGGCCGGGCCCGCAGAGGTCGACCCGGTGCCCACGACCGCCTTCCCGACGCCGGCCACGCGGCCGCACAACTCGCGACTGAACACCACCAAGCTGCAGACCGCCTTCGGCCTGCGCCTGCCGCCCTGGCAGGAGGGCGTCGCGCGCATGCTGCGCGAGACGCTTTGAAGAACCTCACGCAAAGAGAACACATGACGCAACGCAAAGGCATCATCCTGGCCGGCGGCTCGGGCACACGCCTGCACCCAGCGACGCTGGCGCTCAGCAAGCAGCTGCTGCCGGTGTACGACAAGCCGATGATCTATTACCCGCTGAGCACCTTGATGCTCGGGGGCATGCGCGACATCCTGATCATCAGCACGCCGCAGGACACGCCGCGCTTCCAGCAGCTGCTGGGCGACGGCAGCCAGTGGGGCATCAACCTGCAGTACGCGGTGCAGCCCAGCCCCGACGGCCTGGCGCAGGCCTTCATCATCGGCGACAAGTTCGTGGGCAACGACCCCAGCGCGCTGGTGCTGGGGGACAACATCTTCTATGGCCACGACTTCGTGCACCTGCTCGCCGATGCCGATGCGAAGCCATCGGGCGCGACCGTGTTTGCGTACCACGTGCACGACCCGGAGCGCTATGGCGTGGTGGCGTTCGATGACAATGGCAAGGCCAGCAGCATCGAGGAAAAGCCCTCCGAGCCAAAGAGCAGCTATGCGGTCACGGGCCTTTACTTCTACGACAACCAGGTGGTCGACATTGCCAAGGCGGTGAAGCCCAGCGCGCGCGGCGAACTGGAGATCACGGCCGTGAACCAAGCCTACCTGGAACTCGGCAAGCTCAATGTGCAGATCATGCAGCGCGGCTATGCGTGGCTCGACACGGGTACGCACGACAGCCTGCTCGAGGCCGGTCAATTCATCGCCACACTGGAGCATCGCCAGGGACTGAAGATCGCCTGCCCCGAAGAGATCGCCTGGCGCAATGGCTTCATCACCACCGAACAGCTAGCGAAGCTTGCAGTGCCTCTGGAGAAGAGCGGCTATGGCAAGTACCTGAAACATCTGTTGAACGACAAGGTGCGCTCGTGAAGGCAACCCCTACATCCATTCCCGATGTGCTCGTGATCGAACCCAAGGTGTTCGGAGATGCGCGCGGTTTCTTCTACGAGAGCTTCAATGGCAAGGCCTTCGACGAGGCCGTGGGCAGGCATGTGGAGTTTGTCCAGGACAATCACTCGCGCTCTGCCAAGGGCGTGTTGCGCGGCTTGCACTACCAGCTGGAGCAAACCCAGGGCAAGCTGGTGCGCGTCACGCGCGGCGCGGTGTTCGATGTGGCGGTGGACATCCGTCGTGCGTCACCGACATTCGGCCAGTGGGTGGGCGTCGAGCTCACCGAAGACAACCACAAGCAGTTGTGGGTCCCCGAAGGGTTTGCGCACGGCTTCCTGGTGTTGAGCGAGTCGGCAGACTTTCTATACAAGACCACCGACTACTACGCACCGGCGCACGAACGGTCGATCCGCTGGGACGACGAGCGTCTTGGCATCCAGTGGCCGGACGTGGGTGCGCCGCCGACACTCTCCGCCAAGGATCTGGCGGGTTTGCCGATGGATCGTGCCGAAATGTTCGAACGCTGACCTGGCTTCCGCGCAGATGCCGGGACCAATGAATGAGCTTGTTGATGGGAGCAAAGCAAGAATGATCGATATGGCAGATTTCGAAAAGGAACTGCGAGGCCGCAAGGTCTTCGTCACCGGGCACACCGGTTTCACTGGCGGATGGGCGTGTCTCTGGCTGCAATCCATCGGCGCCATCGTCGAAGGCTATTCGCTGCCTGCCGAAACCACGCCGTCGCTCTTTTCCGCCGCTGGCCTGGAAAAGACCGTGCAGGGCACGCTCGGCGATATCTGCGACTACGAACGCCTGCTGGCCGCCATGAAGGCCTTCGGGCCCGAGCTGGTGTTGCACCTGGCGGCGCAGCCGCTCGTCCGCCGTTCGTACCGCGAGCCGCTCTGGACTTTTCAGGTCAACGCGCAAGGTACGGCCCACGTGCTCGAAGCGGCCCGTGTCACGGGCGTGCGCGGCGTGGTCTGCGTGACCACCGACAAGGTGTACCGCAACAACGAGTGGCCATGGCCCTATCGGGAAAACGATCCGTTGGGTGGCAAGGACCCCTACAGCGCATCGAAGGCTTCGGCCGAGATGGTGATTCAGAGCTACGCCGCGTCGTTCCCCTTCGCCGAAGGCAAGGGGCCGGCGATCGCGACAGCGCGCGGCGGCAATATCGTCGGCGGCGGCGACTGGTCCGAGGACCGGCTCATCCCCGATTTCGTGCGCAGCGTGGTGAACGGCACGCCGCTGACGCTGCGCTATCCGCAAGCCACCCGTCCCTGGCAGCACGTGCTTGCGCTCGTGCACGGCTACCTGCTGCTGATGTCGAAGCTGATCGGGCCGCAGCCTCAGGATGCCGCCCGCGCGTGGAATCTTGGCCCTCAGGACCCGAGGCAGTACTCGGTGCGCGAGGTCCTTGAGCTCATGAGCGAGGAGTGGCAGCGTCCGCCGCTCGAGTTCATGGACAACCCGCTTCCCGAAGCCGGGGCGCTGGCGCTCGACAGTTCGCTCGCCCGCAATCTCCTTGGCTGGGCACCCGCCTGGGACACGCATCGCGTGGCGCGCGAGACGGCTGCGTGGTATCGCAAGTACTACGAGGCACCGCACTTGGCAAAGGACATCACGCTGGCGCAGATCGAGGCCTGGCGAGGAGACCTCCGCGCATGATCTACCTGATCGGTGGACGGGGCCGGCTGGGCCAGGCGATCCCTTCTTCGCGCCACGGCCTGGAAACCACGTCCCTGGACCGGGTGGTCTATGAGGACTGGTGGCGGCCGGATGCCGCGGGGGCGATCGCGCATTTCTTTGAAGCCGCACCGGCGGGTTCGGCGGTGTTGGTCACTGCCGGCTTGCTGGATCCGGCGCTTTCTGCCGTCGATCATCACCGCGTCAATGTCGAGCTTCCGATGCGCGTCATCGAGGGCGCATGCAAGGCGGGGTTGCGCGTGGTGACCTTCGGTACCGTGATGGAACGGCTGACCCGACATCCGAACGCCTACGTTGCCAGCAAGGCGGAGCTCGGCGCTTTCGTGGCAGATCGCGCCGCGGCAGGCGATGCGGTGCTGCATCTGCAGATTCACACGCTGTATGGCGGCGGCCCGCCGGCGCCCTTCATGTTTCTGGGGCAGCTCTGCCAGGCACTGCGCGATGGCCTGCCATTCGAGATGTCGCCGGGCCGGCAATTGCGCGAGTACCACCACGTCGATGACGAGGTGGCCGCCCTGCATGCGCTGCTGGAAGCCGGCGTGACGGGTGTCATGCCCTTGAGTCACGGCGCGCCCATCACACTGGCCGACCTGGCGCTCGAAGTATTCAAGGCAGTCGGCCGGCCGGATCTGCTGCGCATCGGTGCACGTCCGGAGCCGCCGGACGACAACTACGCCACGGTGCTGCCAAGACCCAAACTGCTCGAACACATCGACTTCAGGCCAGCCTTGCAAGGGGTGGCGGCCTATGTGCAGGCCCAACTGTCTGGGCTGCAGCAAGCATGAACGGAGATATTCATTTGTCTGCAACGCGACCGCTGGTGTCCATTGCCATCCCCGTGCTCAACGAAGCGGGCAACCTCGAGGCGCTGTATGCGCGGCTGGTGGCCCTGGGCGAGCGCATGGCGGACCGGTGCGATCTCGAGTTCGTCTTTACGGACAACCATTCGGACGACGACACCTGGCCGATGCTGGCCAGGCTCGCCGAACAGGACCCCCGTGTTCGCGCGCTGAGGTTCTCGCGCAATTTCGGATTCCAGAGTTCGATCCTCGCCAACTATCTGCATGCGCGCGGAGACGCCGTCATGCAGATCGATGCCGACCTGCAGGACCCGCCCGAGATGCTGGAGGAGTTCTTCGCGCTCTGGCAGCAGGGCTATCACGTGGTCTATGGCATTCGTCGAAAGCGGCGTGAAGGCTTCCTGATGAACCTGATCCGCAAATGCGGCTACTGGGTCATCGACAGGGTCAGCGAACATCCGATTCCGCGCGATGCAGGCGACTTCCGGCTGGTCGACCGCGCAGTGATCGAGGCCATTGCGAAGTCCCGCACGAGCAACCCCTATCTGCGCGGCATGATCGCCGGAATGGGGTTCAACCAGACCGGCATCGCCTACGACCGCGATGCCCGCACGGTGGGCGAAAGCAAGTTCAACGTGATGCGCCTGATGCGGCTCGGGTTGACGGCCGTGTTCAATCATTCGACGGTGCCGCTGCGCATGGCATCCTTTCTCGGTGTCGTCATTCTCCTGGGATGCCTGGCGGCTTCGGTGTACTACATCGTCCTGCGCCTGCTGCAACCGGATCTGCCGCGCGGATTCGTGAGCATCCAGCTGCTGATCCTTTTCGGCATCGGACTCAACGCATTCCTGCTGGGCATCATCGGCGAATACATCCTGCGGATCTATCGCATCTTGCGTGCGGATCCAATCGCCATCGTCGAGCGCAGCCTTAATATCCAACCGAACGATCTCAAGCTCTAGGGAACACACACTCATATGAAAGCAGTCATCCTCGCCGGCGGTCTCGGCACGCGCATTGCCGAAGAATCCGATACCAAGCCCAAGCCGATGGTCGAAGTCGGCGGCCGGCCGCTGCTGTGGCACATCATGAAGATGTATGCGAACCATGGCATCAAGGACTTCGTGGTCTGCCTTGGCTACAAGGGCTATGTGATCAAGGAGTTCTTCTTCAACTACTACCGTCACATGTCGGACATGCGCATCGACCTGCGCAACGGCGATCATCAGATCCTCGACAGCCAGGCCGAAGACTGGCGCATCACGCTGGTCGACACCGGGGCCGACACGATGACGGGCGGGCGTCTCAAGCGGGTTGCAAAGTATCTCGACGACGAGACCTTCTGCCTGACCTACGGCGACGGCCTGTCGGACGTGAACATCGGCGCCGAAGTCGAATTCCACAAGCGCCACGGCAAGCTCGCGACCGTGCTTGCGGTGCAGCCGCCCGGCCGCTTTGGCGTCCTGAACATCGGTGCCGACCAGAAGGTTTCGAGCTTCGAGGAGAAGCCGAGCGACGAAATCGGCTGGATCAACGGCGGCTTCTTCGTTCTCGAGCCTTCGGTGATCGACTACGTTGCGGACGACACCACCTCGTGGGAGCGCGCGCCGCTCATGAACATCGCACGGGACGGCCAGCTTGCCGGCTTCCAGCACCACGGGTTCTGGCAGCCTTGCGACACGTTGCGCGACAAGCGCGAGCTCGAGGCGCTCTGGAACAGCGGCAAGGCACCCTGGCGCACCTGGGAGTGAAGCAGCTCCTTCGATTCGCAGCGGTCGGCGTACTGAACACCGCAGTCGGCTATGCGGTGATCTTCGCCTGCATGTACCTGGTCGGGTGGGGCGCCGTGGTCAGCAACATCGCGGGCTATGCCGTCGGACTGGTCGTCTCGTACACCTTGAACCGCACGTTCACGTTTCGCAGCGCGGCGGGCAAGAAACGGGAGATCGTTCGTTTTCTGTCGATCTTCATGGTGGCCTACCTGGCCAATATCGGTGCGCTGATGGTGCTGATCGACCATGCGGGCATGCACAAGGGATGGGCGCAGCTGGTGGCCGGCGCGGTGTACACCGGGCTTTTCTACGTGTTGAGCAAGTATTACGTCTTCGCCGAATCGCACTCGGAAGCAACCGGCCGGTGAAGACCGGCCAGGCCGGCGCAGCCGGCAATGAAAGCAGGGGATCCGACAGGATGACGGCAGAAAAACACAGGTACTCATTCTTCAACCACGCATCGGTCTTGCTGCTGCCTTCGCTGGCCATCGTGGTGGCGCTGTGGCTGCCCTTCGGCTTCTCGATGGGCGGGCTGGTGGAGGAGTGGGACCTGCTGGGCCTCTTCACGGAGCACGGGCCTTTTCTGATGATCCACATGGACGGCCCGCTGCCCGCCCATGCCATCAGGCCGTTCATGCCGTTGAGTTTCGCGCTCTCCTACCTTGCGGACCGCGATTCGTTCGACGCCTGGCATCTGCTCACCATCGCATCGCTCCTGGCCAAGGGCGGCGCGATGACCTATCTCGTGAGCCGCGCAACCGGTTCGCGCGGCTGGGGCGTCGTGGCAGCGGCGCTGCTGCTCCTCTATCCCGCCGACACGATGCAGCTGTCGCTGCGCAGCATTCACATCAATATCGCGATCGGACTCCTGCTCACCGGCAGCGCGTTGCTCGTGGCGGCTTTCGAGGCACGCAGCCTCGCGCGGGCTGTTGCCGGCGCTTTCGTCGCAGCGTTGCTCTACGTGGTGAGCCTGGGCATCTATGAGGCTGGGTTGGTGCTCGTCATGCTGCCTTTGGTCGTGCCTTTTGCGCGCTACGGTCTGGGCCGCATCCTGCGCTTTCGCCGGCGCGAGCTTGGGCTCGCAGCCATCTGGGTGGGCGGCGTCGGCCTGTACCTGGGGTATGCGGCCTGGGCCGCGCACAAGGTCTCCAGCTATCAGTCGCAGGTGACCGGAGGCGGGCAAGGCCCGCTCGCGACCGCGATTGCGGCGCTGCCGAAGCTGTTCACCATCGGTGCGGCGCGCGCCCTCGTCGGGGGCTGGATCGATGCGTGTCGCATGGTCGCCACCGAGTACAGCAACTACCTGTACTTCGGGTGTGCGGTCCTGGGGATTGCCGCCATCGCGTTCTTCGCCATCTGCCTTGGCCGCGGCCGCCATCCGGACGGATCGGACGGGACTCCGCCCTGGCGGATGCCGATACGGCTGCTGTTGGCCGGGCTGGTGCTGATGCTGGCCGGCTATGCCCCCTTCCTGACGTCACCCCATCATGTGCTCGTCAGCCAGCGCACATTCCTGTGGGCGACGCCCGGCGCCGCCATGGTTTGGGTGAGTGTGCTCCTGATGCTCTGGCGGCTCGCGCGTGCCCCTGCGATCGCCGGGGCGTGCCTGCTCCTGGCGTTGGGATTCGGCGCGCAGCTGTTCCAGTTTCATCACTACGCCGAGCTGATGCAGCGGCAGCGCACCGTGTTGCGAGGCATTGTCGAATCTTCCGACTTGCAGCCTGGCAAATCGATCGTGGTGCTGGATGGCTCCAGCCAGATTGGCAATTCCTGGTTCTTCGTGAACGGCGACATGCTGCGCAACGCGCTGAACTACCTGTATGGGCGCAGCCTGGGGCGTGTGGAGGTGTGCCGCACGCCGAGCATGGAGTGGGTGCGGTCGGACGAGTTCGGAAGAAGAGGCAAGTGCGTCGAGAACGAGGCCGGTTGGAGTTTCGACTTTCCCCCCGCCGTCAGCGGGCCCGGGCGGTCCCTTTCGACCGTGGAGCCTTCCAGGCATTTCGCCAAGGACGATGTCACTGTCGTCGGTGTTCGTGCCGACGGCACGCCCACGGCGTCGCCGCAGGCGCAGGCGGAGCGCAGGCAGGCGCTGCAAACGGGCGACGATGTCGTGGCCCGGCGCTATCGGGGCATTCTGGCGCCGCGTTCTTCCGATCGCTTTGGCCCGATGTTTCGCGATGAGACCGTCGCCAGCAGCTACCGGTGGAGCTTTGGCGACTGGTGGAATCTCGACCTGCCGACGCGCGGTTCAGGCTGGCGCGAGGCGGAGTGGACGGTCAACGGCCTGGTGCAGCACTCGGCGGCCTGGATGGTGAATTCAACCGCGGATGTGCTTTTCGAACTATCGCCTTCGCCAGGCGGTTATCGTGTGCATGGCGCCTTTGTTCAGTACGCCAGCGACGCCGTTCGCAAGGGCATGGGCCTGCAGATGAATGGCCGGCCGCTGGCGATGCGCTGGGTTTCGGCCACGCACTTCGAGGCCGATGTTCCGCCGGATGCGCTGACCCGAGGCACCAATCGGATCAGCTTCTCGGCCCAGGTCGACGACAAGTACTTCGGACTTGGAGGGCAGCTCGACTGGTTCGACGTCGCTCCGCTTGCCCCGGCCGCTCGCTGATCGAGCGAGCCGGCCGATCAGCCGGCGGCGTGGACCAGCATGCTTTGCAGGGTTTCCTGCAAGGAGGGGATCATCAATGGCGTTCCGTGCATCGATGCCACACGGTCCAGCTTGTCGGGGCAGCCGCAGAGCCGGTGAACCTCGTTGGGCCGGACAAACCGCGGGTCGACCTCGACCTTCATCCTGTGCCCGGTCAACTGTTCGAAGGTGTCGATGACGAACTGCAAGGTGTAGGGTCTGCCCGAGCACACGTTGTATGCTTCTCCGGGCGCGCCGTGTGCGAGCAGGAGGAGGTAGGCCTCGCACACCATCCGTATGTCGTTGAACTCGCGCTCGACATTCAGATTTCCCAGCGATACCGACGGTGCACGCATCGCAAAATGCTTTGCGAGCTTGGGGATCACGAAGTTCGGATCCTGGCCCGGCCCCGTGTAGTTGAAAGGTCGCGTGATGACCAGGTCCAGTCGATCGGAATACGTGCGGGCCATGTACTCCATGGCCAGCTTGCTCATCGCGTAGTGGTTGACGGGGGCCGGCGGCTGGGTCTCCAGCAAAGGCGACTGCTCGCTGTTGCCGTAGATGTTCGCACTGCTGGCCAGCAGCACACGCTGAGGGCGTTCCGGCAGTTGCGCCAGCGCATCGAGCAGGTTGGTCGTGCCGAGCACGTTCACCGCATAAAAGGCTTCCTCGTCCGCGTGGCCTACGAAGCTGATCGCGGCCAGATGAACCGCTGCGTCCGGCTCCATCTCCAGCACTTCCTGAAGCAGGGCGTGCCGGTCGGTGAGATCGGCACGCAAGGGGACGACCTCGTGACCGGCGGCAGCGGCCTGCTTGGCAAAAGGGCGGCCGGTGAAGCCGTCCGCCCCGGTCAGGAGAATCTTCAAAACGAGAAACCTTGGGTATTCCGGCGCAGATCGGCTTCGACCATCATCTGGCACAACTGTTCGAGTGTCGTACGGGGTTCCCAGCCCAGTTTCGCCTTTGCCTTGGCGGGATCGCCGATCAGCAGTTCCACTTCGGCCGGGCGGTAGAACTTGGGATTGATCCGCATCACGGTCTTGCCGGTTGCCGTGTCCACAGCCAGTTCCTTTTCGGCCGTGCCCTTGAAATCGACTTCGATGCCGGCCCCCTTGAACGCCATGCGCACGAAGTCGCGCACGGTTTCCGTGCGGTTGGTGGCCAGCACGAAGGTGTCGGGCTCGTCAGCCTGCAGCATGCGCCACATGCCCTCGACGTATTCCTTGGCGAAGCCCCAGTCGCGCTTGGCGTCGAGGTTGCCCAGTTCCATCACGTCGAGCTGGCCCAGCTTGATCTTGGCCACCGAGTCGGTGATCTTGCGCGTGACGAATTCCCGGCCGCGCAGCGGGCTTTCGTGGTTGAACAGAATGCCGCTGCTGCCGAAGATGTCGTAGCTCTCGCGGTAGTTCACCGTCATCCAGTGCGCGTAGAGCTTGGCAACGCCATAGGGGCTGCGCGGGTAGAAGGGGGTGTCCTCGACCTGGGGAATGGCCTGCACCTTGCCGAACATCTCGGAGGTCGAGGCTTGATAGAAGCGGATCTTCGGGTTGGTCAGCCGAATGGCCTCGAGCAGGTGCAGCGCGCCGATGCCGGTGATCTGCGCCGTTGCGGTGGGCTGGTTGAAGCTGACGCCCACGAAGCTCTGTGCCGCCAGGTTGTAGATCTCGTGAGGTTCGGCTTCGCGAACGAGGGTCAGCGAGCTGCCGAGGTCGGTCAAGTCATATTCGACCAGGTGCAGATCCGGATTCTTCTGGATGCCGAGTTCCTCGATGCGCCAGAAATTGACCGAACTGGTTCGGCGGTACGTTCCGTAGACAACGTATCCCTTGCTCAGAAGCAGTTCGGCCAAGTAGGCGCCGTCCTGGCCCGTGATGCCGGTGACGATAGCGCGTTTCTTCATAAAAATCCTTCCCGATTAACGTTTGACCTGATGGGGGTGAGTATTGTGCCGTGCGTCGGATCGGCCGAATCCGGACCCGGGCCGCCGGCCTCAGGGCGGCGCAGCGGACTCCCACAATGCCGCTTCGACAAAGCGCTGGGCACTCTGCCGCCAGTTGACGTACTGCAACGCCTCCGATCGCACCAGGGTTCCCTCTTGTGCCAGATCGAGCCATTTGCGCACCGTCTCGGCGAGCGCATGGGCGCCCCCGGTGAAATAGAGCGCGCAGTCGCCGCAGACTTCCCTGAAGACCGGGAGATCGCGGGCGATCAGGGAGAGGCCACGCTGTGCGCCCTCGATCAGGGGTAGGCCGAAGCCTTCTCCCTCCGAGGCCGTGATCAGGCAGGTCGATGCTGAATAGACGAGTTCGAGGTACTCGTCGCTGGCCTTTTCAATCCAGATCAGCCGGTCTCCCTGCTCGGGGTGCTTGCGCATCCGTTCGGCGAGTTCCTCGACCATCCAGCCCTGCTTGCCGACGATGACCAGGTTGATGTTGAGTCCCGCAGCCCAAAGCTCCTCGAAGGCGTCCAGTGCAAGGGCGTGGCCCTTGCGCGGCTCGACGGTGCCGACCATCAGGAAGCTCGTGCGCATGGCGATCGTGCGCATGGAAACCTTGGCGCTCGGAGGCAGGCCCTTCGACGCAACGGCACTGAGGTCTGCCCCGAGCGGAAAAGACGCGATGTGCAATTCGTTGGCGCGGTGCGGTGCGTTGTCGGCGACCCAATCGCGCAGTTCGCCCGCGACGGCCTGAGAAATGCAGAGCGCGCCATCGAACTCGGCGATGGTGCGAAGCCAGCGTGCATGAAGGTCCGCGCTGCCCTGAGGGAAGCGGTGTTTCAAGAGAACCGGCAGCAGATCGTAGACAACGAACTGCACGCGCACGCCCGCGTTGTGCATCTGCCGGAAGTACGGCGCCTGGAAGTAAACCGGGTCGTGCATCAGGTCGAGCCCGATGAACTGATCTCCCGCAGCGTAGCTGATCGGGGCGTCGTCCAGCGTGTCGTCGGGGCAGCCGAGGAACTTCAGGGTGTAGCGTCGCGCATAGCGATAGCCGAGCTGCTGGGAGTCGCCATACACCGGCTCCACGCGATAGCCCTCGGGGGGCGACTCGATCAGCGCCCGCAGCAGCGACTTGACGACGCGCTGGATGCCCGTGTGCAGATCCTGGTAGACCATGGACGAGACGTCGAGCAGCAATTGCCTCGCCGGCCGCGGTGCCGGAAAGTTGGCTGCGATCGCAGACGCGATCAGTTTCTTTTCTGTCGATTCCAGGTTCGGCGCAATCTTTGCCAGGTTGGCAATGAGCGGATTTCGCTCGTACCCGCCGCATCGCGAAAACTGCTCGATGGCCTCGATGTATTGCCGGCCGCAGCGCTCCGGTGAATGGTGCTCGGCGATGTGCCTGCGGGCGTTGGCCCCCATGGCCGTGCGCATCTGCACATCGCGCCACATGCGGGACAGGGCATCGTCGAGCTCCGAGTCGGTGAAGTCGTCCTCGAGCATCCAGACGCTGTCCTTGGGCAGCCAGGCCATGGCGCCGTGGGCATTGGCGATCGTCGCGACACCGTGATTCATGGTGTCGAGGACGGCCGCCGAGGTTTCGCCGCGTGACCTGCCCCGCAACTGGACCGCGAGGTCCGCGGCCCGAAGGTAACGGCGGAACATGGCTTCGTCGGCCCAACCGGTGATCTCCACATTGGGAACAGGCAGCCGGTCGATCTCGGCCTTGATCGCATCGCCGTAGGCGTCGTGCGCGTTCTCCCCGACGAAAACGAGGCGGCAGCGGGGGCTGGCGCCGAGCGCCGAGTTCTTCCAGACACGCAGCAGGCGATCGTTCAGCTTCGTGGGGCCGAGCAACCCGAAGGCGCAAACAAGGAAATCGTCATCGGACAAGCCCAGTGCGCGCCGGTCCTCTTCGCGCGAGACAGGGGCGTTCGTTTCGGCAGGGCGCCGCAGCAGCGGGATCAGGGTGGTATGCACGTTGGAAGACGCGGCATACCAGTGCTTCATCAACGCGACGGAATAGTGGGAGTGAAAGATGATGCCCTGGGCACGGCGAATGACTTCGAAGCTGCATGGATACCGCGCGACCACCGTCGACAGGTCTTCGAACCGGATCCGGTCGACCATGGCCTGGTATCCGTGCGAGGCGTAGAGCGCACGTGCCAGGCCGTTTCGCTTGCCGCAGAAAAACTCGAGGTGCCATTGGGCATCACCGAGGAAAAAGTCATGCAGTACCACCGTGCCGGGGACCATCTCCAGCAACTCGAACATGTACTCATGGAACTCGGAGTTGCCGAAGTGATAGAGCACGCGGTCGTAGTCGCCCGAATGGGTGATCAGATGGTTCTGGTCACGAACGGGGAAGTTGACCGAAAGGGTGGGCTGGGTCAGCCTTCGCGCGTCGACGATGAGTTCGACGTCATAGTATTTGGCGAGCTCGGGCAGGAGTTCCGCGCTGTAGTCCGCGATACCGCTGCGTTGGGGCGGCAGAGGAGAAACATAGGCGAGCCGAGGCCGTTTTTCAGGCGCAGTCGGGGGGCGGGCGTCGGTCGACGCACGTTCGATGTCCTCGATCGCGACGCGGACCGCTTCGGCCACCTCAGGGGTCGAGGCCGGTTGCAGCACGGCCCGCGCGCGAACGACCGGCGCCGAGGCCATGGTTTCCGCCGGAGACGCATCCGCGCCGTTTCCGGCCAAAGTGCCGGGGTCCGCAACGAACACCACGTCCGGACGCAGACGGGCGACGACAGCTTCGCGCAGGTGTGCTGCCGCTTCGTTGGCGGCATCCGTCCGCAAGCCGTCCTGCGCAGGGGAAAGCCAGAGATGGATGGATTCCGGTGGGAGGACGCCTGCAAGCGCGTCACGCGCCTTGGCGGCGCTCTCCGGAAAGCGCCCGTCGAGCAGCACATGGGCATCGTGTCTGTCACGAAGTCCCTGGGCGAGGGCTCTCGAAAGTATCCATGCCTGTGCGCGTGACTCGTGAGAAGGACCAGGCGACGATTCGGATACCCGAAGATCCAGCAACACCCGCATCAATCGACCCCCTGTTTATTTTTGGTTTGCATGTTTAACTGATTCCAGACCGAACGAGCGTCATCCGACAGCTCGGCAGAAGGCGGGACGGACGATGTGTCGGGTGTGGGGGCAGGTGCTGCGGGTTGCACGGACTGCGGCCTTAGCCGTGCGAGCACGAAACCACGCATTCGAAGGTAGATCCCTCGCATCGGGCCATGGATCCCCAGCATTTTCGCGACCCTCGACAAGCGCCTCACGACAGGTCCCGGGCGCGGGTGGCGCAAGAAGTGCCTGATGGCGCGCAGTCGTTCGCGCAAGCTCGCGCGACTCGCGACAAGGCGGCGTCCATCGATGTCCTGCAGGCGCTCGAGGGTCTGTGTTTCCTGCTGTTCGAGCAGGGCCACCCTGGCTTCGAGGGCTGCCACGGAGGCCTTCGCCTGCCGGGCCTGAGCCTCGACGATGGCGATCAGCTTTCGCAACTCCTGTTCGCCGGCCCCTGCCCTGGCAATCACTTCGTCCAATTGCGCCTGGGCCAGGGCGTGATGCTGGTCGTACCGTTGTGCGAGCGTCGACAACGACAGTCCGTATTCTCTTGAAAATGCCAGATCGTGCGCATGCAATATCTCGGTGGACGCGTGCTTCTGCGCGACGATCGCATAGTCGGGGCTGACGCCGCCGAGCACCGACATCAATGAAACGGGTGAAGCACCATGCAGCTCGACCGCTTCCTGCAGCCGCATGACCTTGTGGCGTTCGAAGCCAGCATGGTCGACCACGAAAGCCAGCAATTGCTGAGGAATCGGCCTGACGTGCGATGGGTCCAGATAGAAGCGGGATGTACCGACTTCGATGTTCTCCGAGTTCGGCGTCTCGAGGATCAGCAGTCCCCCCGGGATCAGGACGCGCAGGGCCTCTGTCACGATTGCTTGCAGCTCTTCGAAGCGGATGTGCTCGACAACGTGAAATGCCGATATCAGGGCCAGGCTTTCCGAAGGAGTCCCTTTGAGGGTTGCAAGCCCTTCCGACCGCGCTGCGTCGAGACCACGCTCTCTGCAGGCCTGCAACATGCTTTCGTCCAGATCGACGCCGCGTGCCGTGAAGCCGTGGTCTCGCAGGAGCTCGAGCCATTCGCCGCGCCCGCAGCCAATATCGATCGCGACCGGTTGCGCGTTCTGCTGAAGCAGCGGTTCCAGGAAAGAGACATAGATTTCGAGCCGGGATCGGATGAGCTCGCGTGAGCCGCGGTGCTTGTCTTCGAAGGCGCGATAGAAAGGGGCACTCATTGGTATTGCTGCCTTCTGCGTTGGGGCGCGTCGTTGGTGTTGTTGTAGCAGGCGCAGGAGCGGCAGATCTTCGTGGGCAGACCGCCGACACCGTTGATGCGAAAAAGATACAAATTCTAGTGGTGACGTGCCGCCGCTCGTCTCGTTCGGCGAGCACGCCGAACGAGGTCTTGCTGTCTGCGGGGATGGCCCTGGCGCGCGAGGATGCGGAAATCCCTTCCTCATTGGCGAGCCATTGCTTGTGAGTGAGCTACTTGTCCTATCTGCCAGCTTCGGCTCTCAACGTGACGGATGACGAATCTTACCTTCGGCATCAGCGCTCTCGCGGAAGTCGGGGGCGCGAAGTCGCTACAGCACGTGACGGAATCCCTGTTCATGTATCTCCAACGCATGTATCTGGGTCGGCGAGGACGGAAGGGTACGTTTCATTCAGTAAACTCGACCGGTGATTCGAGTCCGTTTGCTGGCCAAGGGCCTCTGGTGGTTGATGACGCCTTGGCTTTTGCCGAAGCGGGTGCGGGCGCGGCAGGAGAACTTGAAGGCCGCGCACGCCGAGGCGCTGCGAAATGCGCCCTATGTCGAGGGCATGCGCTTCGTCCGGGAGAGCCTTGGCCGCATCCAGGGCTCGGCGGCTTCAGGCGGGACGGGCACGCTGTTGTCGCTGCTCTCGGACGCCGCCGCAGGCGACCCGGATTTCCTTTTGCCATGGCCGCCTCAGGAAGCTTCCGAGATCAACGACGTCTGGTCGGCCGCAAGGTGGTGCATCGACCTGGTGAGGTTGCACCCGGAATTCCGCGGCGTTCTTCCTCGCATGATTTTCGAGGACGGGCGTGAATCGCTTCGATGGACACCGGACGGCGAAAGGGCTGTGGCCTCGCTTTCGCCTCGTGCCCGGGCTTGCGTACGGGAACTGCTCGGGAACGAGCCGTCGTCACGTGCCAGACAGACCTTCCTGTTCCAGGCAGACATCCGTTCGCAGCTCCCGCACGGCCTGACGCCACCCGGATGGCAGCACCTGCTGCCGTGGTTCGTTCGGTATGGCCGGACCATCGGCGATCTGCGCCTGGAGGAGGTCTGGTGGCTGTTTCTGCAAGCCGCACAGGATCCTCGCCGGGAACTCCTGCTTGCCTATGCCTTCACGCCGGCGTGGCAGCAAAAGCATCCGGATGGCATCACTGTCTTCGGCCGGGAGGGATTCGCCGCCTGGTTTGCTGCCGAATACGGCGCTTCCGGCGATTGGCTCGATGCGTCAAGCTGGCCGCAATGGGATGCTCCCGCATCGCAGATCCAGAACGGTTACTGGGCGCGGGCGCATTGGCGGACGGCCCATCCCGATGCGTTTGCCGACGCGCAGCGGGCTCGCTCGCTGCTGACCTGGCTGGCATCCTCCGAGAGCGCCCTGTCCCCCGCGCTGCGTGAGTGGTGCCGCGGGCTCGATGCCCAGGCCATCGGCGCCGAGCTTGCCAAGCCGGGTGCCAATGTCATCGGGCATTTCTGCTACCCGTCCGGTCTTCGCGTGTCCGTGGAGTCGTTGGTCAGGGCCGTCGGCCTGGATGGCATACCGACCTCGTTGCGCGACGTCAGGACCGATGCAAAAGACGATCCCTGCCACATCGATTTCCGCGGCATGGAGTGCCACGACATCACGATCGTCCACGTGCAGCCGGAGCCGCTTCTCGACCTGGCCTACGAGCGCGCGGACCTCTTCGAGCGCGTCCCTCGCCCTTACCGGGTCGGTTACTGGTATTGGGAGTTCGATTCCATTCCCGATTCGTGGGTGGCGCACGCGCAGAAGGTCGACGAGGTCTGGGCCGCCACCGAATTTGTCGCACGCGGCCTTCGCGAGCGCCTTTCGGTTCCTGTTCGCACCTTGTTCCCGGGTGTTCAGCTCGCACCGTACGACCGGCGTGACAAGGCGCATTTCGGCCTGAGCGAGGCGCCGTTCACGTTCCTCTTCGTGTTCCACATGATGAGCGTGATGGAGCGCAAGAATCCGTTGGGGCTGATCCGTGCGTTCAAGCAGGCGTTTCGCGAGGACGATGCCGTGCGCCTTGTGCTCAAGACCTCCTTCGGGGACCGGCACCCGGAGCAGTTCGAAGCGCTGCAGGAAGCGGCGGCCGGCAGCAATATCGTGCTGATCAACGAGGTCTATACGCCCGATCGCCTGCTGTCGCTCATGGATGCGTGCGATGCCTATGTTTCGCTCCATCGCAGCGAAGGCCTGGGCCTCACGATGGCCGAGGCGATGCTGATGGGCAAGCCGGTGATCGCCACCAATTTCTCGGGCAATGTCGACTTCATGGACGACGACAACAGCTTGCTCGTCAAGTACGAGCTCGTGAAACTCGGCCAGCCCATTCCGCCCTATGACGCCGAGCTGGAATGGGCCGAGCCCTCCGTCGAGCATGCCGCGCAACTCATGCGGCGCGTCTATGAAAACCAGGACTGGGCCCGTCAGCTGGGCGCGCGGGCCAAGGAGAGCGCAGAGAAGAATCTGTCGCTCCAGATCGCAGGCAAAAAAATCGCGAATCGCCTGGAAGAGATCAAGGCGCTGCGCCGCGTCTCGTGACCGCGGCGGGCTCCTTGCCCAGCCCCCTGCTTATTGCTCGACGATGCGGCCGTGTTCCAGATGGATCACACGATTGCATTCCTTGGCAATCAACTCCGGCGAATGCGAAGCCAGCACCAGAATGCCGGACTTTGCCACCACGTCCCGCATCCGCTTCTCCGCCTTTTCGGTGAAATCGGCATCGCCTACCGACAGCCACTCGTCCATGAGCAGAATGTCCGCCTGGACGCTGGTCGAAATGGAGAAGGCCAGGCGCATCAGCATGCCTGTGGAGTAGGTGCGTACCGGCATGTTCACGTACTCACCCAGTCCGCTGAACTCGCAGATCTCGGGGGTCAGCCGGTCGATCTCTTTCTTGCTCATGCCCATGACGAGCCCTCGCAACATGATGTTCTCGACGCCCGTGGCATCCATTTCGATGCCGAGCGCAGGGTCGATCAGGCTCGCGATCGTGCCTTGGCGCACGAACTCTCCGGACGAAGGCTCATAGACGCTGGCGAGCGTCCGGAGCAACGTGGATTTTCCCGCGCCGTTGTGCCCGACCAATCCAAGCCGGTCGCCGCTCTTGAGCTCGAGGTTGATGCCGCTCAGCGCCTGCACGACGGTCACGCCGGTTTCCTTGCCGAAACGCCCCCCGGTGACGGAGGCGGCCAGGGTTTTCTTGAGTGACGCCGCACCCGCTCCGTAGATGGGGAAATTGACGGCGACGTTTTTGAGTGAGATGTATGCCATGGATCAGAGCCAGTAGACGACGCGTCGGCGGTACTTGGAAAACAGCACTGTCGAGGCGACGAGGCTCACCGCCGTCCATGTCAATATGCCGAGCCAGCTGTGCAACTCCGCAACGCCGCCCATGAGCGGTGTGCGAAGCAAGTCCAGCATCTGCGCAAAGGGGTTCCACAGGATGTATTGGGCCCGGTCCGGCAGCTTCGAGGGTTCCCAGAATACCGGGGTCAGAAACATCAGCATCTGCATCACGCTGGTGACGATCTGCGTCACATCGCGAAAGCGCGTGCAGATCAGGCCGAGCAACAGGCCGAGCGCATGCGCGTTGACCACGGCGATCACCAGCGCAGGCAAGACGAGCAGCGCCGACCAGGAAAGCGAAATGCCGGCCCACAGCGCGACCGGGATGTACAGCACGATCTGATGGGCGAACTGGATCAGGTTGCGCGCAATGCTGCGCCAGACGAAGAGGCTGATCGGGAAGTAGCCCTGCTTGAGGTAGTTGGACGAACCGACAAAGGCATTGCAGGCATCCGCCACCACGCTGGAAAAGAAGGCCCAGAAGATGATGCCCAGTGCAAGGTGCGGAAAGAATTTGGAGAGTTCGGTGTTGAACAGCGAACTGTAGAGCGGCCCCATGCCGGCGATCATGGCCCCCATGCTCAGGGTGAGCCACAAAGGCCCGAGCATCGAGCGCCGGTAGCGCAGCACGATGTCGAACCAGGCCAGGGTCCACCAGATGTCGGTGCGGCGGGTGCCTTCCCACCAGTCGGACAGGGCGCTGCGATGCAGATTGGAGTGAACTTTGCTCATGCCCGTCCGTAGGTGTCTGCAAGGCGAACGATGTCATCCTCGCCCAGGTAGCCGCCGCACTGGACTTCAATCAATACCAGTTCGTCTTCGCCAATATTGGTCAAGCGATGCTTCTCTTTCAAGGGGATGTAGCGGTACTGGCCCGGCAGGGTGACGTGTTCGACGTCGCCGATCTGCACGATGCCGCGGCCCTGCACGACAACCCAGTGCTCGGCGCGCTGGTGGTGGTACTGCAAGGACAGCGATTCTCCCGGTTTTACCGTGATGCGTTTGACCTTGTACCCGTCTTCTTCCTTGAGCGAGGCGTAGGTGCCCCATGGGCGATGGACCACAGCGGGAAGATGCACGGTTTCGTGCTTGCGGGCTTTCAGGGTGTCGACGACCCGTTTCACCTCCTGCGCGCTGTTCTTGTGGGCCACGAGCAGCGCGTCGGGTGTGTCGACGATCACCAGATCATGCACGCCCAGCGTGGCGACCAGCTTGGGGCCATGGCTGTCGACCTGGACATGGGTGCCCGTGGTGTCGATCGCGACGACATCCGAAGGCATGGTGTTGCCGCTCGCGTCGGGCGTGTGCGCCTTGGCGACCGCGGGCCAGGACCCCACGTCGCTCCAGCTGAACTTGGCTGGCACCACATAGACGTTGTCGGCCGGCTCCATGACCGCGTAGTCGATGCTGATGTCCGGCTGAAGACCGAACGCATGCAGGTCGAACTGGATGGTGTGGTCGGCGGCGGCCTGCGAGGACTTCAACGCATGGCGTGCTGCGGCCAGCAACTCGGGGGCGTGCTTTTCGAAGGCCGCAATGATCGCGTCGGCCGTGAAGCAGAACATGCCGCTGTTCCAGTAGTAGCGGCCGGTCGCCAGATACTCCTGTGCGGTCTGAAGGTCGGGCTTTTCGACAAAGCGCTTGGCCGGTTGGCTGTCGCGCGAGACCTTGTCCACCTCGACATAGCCGAACCCGGTGTCCGGACCGGTAGGGCTGATACCGAAAACCACCAGCGCGCCTTGCGTGGCGAGCCGGAATGCCTGGCTCGCGCTGGCGACGAAAGCCTCTACGTCCGGCACCAGGTGATCGGCAGAAAGCACCAGCATCACCGTGTCGCCGCTGAACTGCTGAACGCATTGCAATGCCGCAAGCGCGATCGCCGGACCGGTGTTGCGCCCCTTGGGTTCCAGCAGCAGCGTGGCTTCCGGCGGGTCGGTCATCTGCCGCAGCACATCTCTTGTCAGAAAAAGATGGTCCTTGTTGGTGACGATCATCAGGTCGCCGGTGCCGCAGGCCTGGCCTCGTTCGATGGCCTGCTGCAACAAGGAAGAGCCCCCCAACTTCATGAAAGGCTTGGGGAACGCCTGGCGCGATGCGGGCCAAAGCCGGGAACCTGCCCCCCCCGAGAGCACAACTGAAAGTACGCGCATTTTTTTATAGGGTGTGAAGAAGGAGATAATTTTACCGGCCCTTGATTCGAGGGCCCGTAACGAGTGGAAGCCGCAATTTTCGTGATCTTGAGCAATGTCCAGTAAGCCAACGCTGCCGCCTTCGCAGCCCCTTCTTCGGCGACGCAGGCCCGACGGCGCTTCGAGCAGTGCGCAACTGCAACGGCAAATCGGGTTGCTCGAAGTGCGGGCGAAGGCCTTGGAAGATCAGGTCCGGACCATGCAGCAATCTACCAGCTGGCGCCTGACGGCGCCCCTGCGGTGGGCCAGCGGGCATTTTCGGCGCATTGTTCGCGGTACGGTGCCCCCTGCGCCGGTGCAACGCGGGAGCTATGCGGATTGGGCCGCGCTGTACGACAGCCCCGGTGCCGATGCCTATGCGGGCATGGGCCGCGAAGTCGATGCGTGGCCGGTGCGGCCGCGGCTGTCGGTCTTGCTTCCTTTCCGGGGCGACGACGGGGCCTTGCTTTGCGAGAAGATCGCTTCGATTCAGTCCCAGATCTATGGGGCATGGGAACTGCACATTGTTCATGAAGGGGCTGCCGACAGCCAGGTGAAAGCCTTGCTTCATGGCTTCGGCCAGGCGGATGCGCGGATCAAGCATGGCTCCGCCGGCGCTCTCGGCACGTCGCTGTCCGGGGACTGGGTGGTCTGGCTCGAGCCGGGCTGCACGGTTCGCGCGCACACGTTGTTCTGCATTGCGAAGGAAGTCGTCGAGCATCCCGAGGCCCGGATGATCTACGCCGACGAGGACCGGATCGATGCGCAGGGGGCGCGCTGCTGCCCGTCCTTCAAGCCCGACTGGAACATCGATCTGTTCCTGTCCGGAAATCTCTTTTCGCCACTGGGCGCTGTGCAGGCTTCCTTGTTCGACGCCGCAGGCGGCTTGCTCGCCGGCGTGGCAGAGGGCTGGGGCCAGGACCTGGCACTGCGTTGCGTGGAGCGGGTCGAAGCGGGGCGGATTCGCCACATTCCGCGGGTGCTTTGCCATGGCGATGGGGCGCCGCCGAGCGACGAGGCTCGGCGTGCGGGCGTGCGGGCGCTCGACCGGCATTTCGAACGTGCCGGCGTCGCCGCCAAGACCGAAGCCGCACCCTGCGGCTATCGTGTCCGCTACGCGCTTCCCGCGCCGCTTCCCCTCGTCTCGCTGATCATCCCGACCCGCAATGCCGTGGGCCTGGTCCGCCAGTGCATCGAGAGCATCGTCCTCGAAACCGCCTACCCGAACTACGAAATCCTGCTGGTCGACAACGGCTCGGACGACCCCGAGGCGCTGGCCTACTTTGCCTCGCTCGATGCGCAGCCGGGCATCACCGTGATTCGCGACGATCGCCCCTTCAACTACTCGGCGCTCAACAATGCGGCCGTGGCCCAGGCCCGCGGAGAACTCATCGGCCTGCTCAACAACGACATCGAAGTCATCTCCTCCGACTGGCTCGGCGAGATGGTCTCGCTCGCGCTGCAGCCTGGCGTGGGGGCGGTCGGCGCAAAGCTGCTCTACCCCGACATGACCATCCAGCACGGCGGTGTCGTCCTGGGCATCGGGGGCATGGCGGGGCATGCGCACAAGCATCTTCCAGCGTCGGTCGCGGGCCATGGCGGCCGTGCGCAACTGGTGCAGAATTTCTCGGCGGTCACGGCGGCCTGCCTGATCGTGCGCAAGTCGCTCTACGAGCAGGTCGGCGGGCTCGATGAAGAGCAACTCGGCGTGGCCTACAACGACGTCGATTTCTGCCTGCGCCTGCGCGAGGCCGGCTACCGCAACGTCTGGACGCCCTACGCCGAGCTGCTGCACCACGAGTCGGCGAGCCGTGGGCTCGAAGTGGCCGCCGAATCGCGCGACCGGCTGGCGCGCGAGTCCGCTTTCATGCGAGGCCGCTGGGCCAGCCTGATCGCGCGCGATCCGGCCTACAACCCCAACCTCACGCTCGACACCGAAGATTTCGACCTGGCGTGGCCGCCGCGCGATACGCGCAGCGCCGCCGACCCGACACCCCATCCATGATCGCTCCCCGTCCCCTCGAAGTCTCCGTCGCGCTCTGTACCCACAACGGCGCGCGCTTCCTGCGCGAGCAGGTGCGCAGCATCTGCCTGCAGACCCAGCCGCCGGTCGAAATCGTGCTGTCCGACGATGCCTCGCGCGACGGTTCGGTCGAGGTGGTGCGGGCCGCCGTCGCTGAATGCGCGGCCGAGCGTCCGGGCCGGCCCATCGCCCTGCGGGTCTTCGAGAACCCGGTCGCCTTGCGCGTCGTCAAGAATTTCGAGCAGGCCATCAGCGCCTGCAGCAGCGAACTGATTGCGCTCAGCGACCAGGACGATGTGTGGGTGCCCGACCGGCTTGCGCAGATGGTGGCGCGGTTCGAGCAGGACGACAACCTGCTGCTGCTGCACACCGATGCGCGCCTGGTGGACTCGGCGCGCCGCGACCTCGGCCAGACGCTGTTCCATGCGCTCGAGGTCACGCCGTCCGAGCTCGCGCGGGTCCATGCCGGCAACGCCTTCGACGTGCTGCTGCGCCGCAACCTCGTGACGGGCGCGACCACTGTCTTTCGCCGGTCGCTGCTTGCCGACGCCCTGCCATTGCCGGTCGAATGGGTGCACGACGAGTGGCTGGGCATCGTCGCATCGACGACGGCACGGGTTGACCTGCTGGAGCAGGCCCTCATCGAGTACCGCCAGCACGAGTCCAACCAGATTGGCGCGCGGCGCGACACTTTCGCGGAAAAGGTGCGCAAGGCGCTGGCTTCCAGGGGCAATACGCACGCCGAGCGGGCCGTCAAGGCCGAGCTTCTTCTTGCGCGGCTGCAGCAGCTGGGCGACCGGGTCCCGCCCGAGATCGTCGCCAAGGTGCGCAGCAAGATCGAGCACCAGCGCTTTCGCGCTGCCTTGCCCGCGTCGCGGCTGGCGCGCTGCATACCGATCTTCCGCGAAGCCATGACGGGCCGCTACGACAAGTTCGGTCGCGGCGTGCGCGGCGTCGTTCGCGACCTTTTCGAATCTGTGTAGGCTCCGCTCCCAAAGAACCAATGAACCCAATGAACGCCTCCCCAGATTCCACCATCGCTGCGCAACCGACCGCCTGGCCGAGCGTCGTGGTGATCATCCCGTTCTACAACGGCGCCGACTTCATCGAGCGCTCGGTGAAGAGCGTCTTCGAGCAATCGGTTCCCGCGACCGAGGTGATCGTGGTCAACGACGGCTCGCGTCCCGAGGAGCGCGCCGCGCTCGACACGCTGGCTACCCGCTATCCGTTTCGCATCATCGACAAGGAAAACGGTGGGCAGGGCTCGGCGCGCAATGCCGGCGTGAAGGCGTCCACCTCGGATTTCATCTGCTTTCTCGACCAGGACGATTTCTACCTGCCCAACCACATCGAGACCCTGGCGTCCTCGATCCCGCCAGGCGACCGGCTGTTTGGCTATGTCTATGCCGACCTGTACGAGGCCGATGCCGACGGCAACGTGATCCGCACGGGTGTGATCAAGGAACACGCCACGCATCCAAAGCGCAACATCAACGACCTGCTGCGCCACGACATGTTCGTGCTGCCCTCGGCCACGCTGGTGAGCCGCAAGGCCTTCGAGGCCGTTGACGGCTTCGATTCGCAGTTCATGGGCTTCGAGGACGACGATCTGTTCCTGCGCATCTTCCGCAAGGGCTACAGCAATTACTTCATCGACAAGGCCGTCACCGTCTGGTGCATCCACACCGCGAGCACGTCCTTCGGGATCCGGATGATTCGCAGCCGCTTCAAGTACTTCAAGAAGCTCACCCAGATGTTCCCCGACGAGCATCAGCGCGGGCGCTACTACTTCCGCGATTGCCTGGTGCCCAGGTTCCAGCCGTACTTCGTCAACCATGCGATCGAGTCGATCAAGAACGACGACCAGTACCGCGAGGAGATGAGCGCGATCCTCAACGAATACGGCGCCATGGTGCTGGCCAATCCCTATGTGGGGCGCAAGAAGAAGCTGCGGCTGCGCATCACGCTGTTCCTGCTCGGGCACTGCCCGCCAGCCGTGGTGCGCTTCGTCGGGGCTGTCACGCGCCTGCCCGGCGTGCGAAGCCTGCGGCGCCTGTACGCCTAGCGGCCGGTTGCGGCTGCCGGCTGCTTCGGCGTCGTCATCGCAGGGTCGATGTAGGTGGCGAATTTCCGGACGTATTCGGCGCGGAGGTGGCCTGCGTCCTTGTAGATCGGCGTGGCATCGGCGTCGGCACGCGTGCACCAGTCCTTTTCGCACAGCGTCGGTATCGGGTCGATCACGATCGCTCCGCTGCGCAGTGCGACCTGGCGCATGCGCTCGTGCAGTGCCTTTTGCGCCGAGGCCCAGGGGGCGGTCGGCGACATGCGCCCCACGCTCATGCTGCCCAGCCGGCCACCCTTCACGAATTCCTCGGGGCCGAAGCCTTCACCGACGGGGTTGTCCAGCAGCAGGTAGACCTGCTTGTGCTTGGACAGCGTCGTCATCATGGTTTCGAGCATGTTGAGCGCAAAGTCCGCACCGCCGCCGCCCATGAAGCGCCGTTTCGTCTTTCCGTCGAAGTAGTAGTAGCGGTCCGCTGCGGCATTGTCGGCATTGGGCTTGCCCGTCTCCGAGAAATAGCAGTTCCAGCAGCCGCCGAAGACCACTGCGTCGAACCTGTCGCTCACTGCGAGGCGCATGCCGCCATCGCGGCGTTCCGCGCAAAGGTTGTTCTGCTCGTCGATCACATTGGGAATCGGCGGGCACGCGCCCCATGTGACGAACGACAGCGAATCCAGCGTGTCCGGCGCGATCTTGTTCAGCTCCACCGCGCGCGGACCGTATTGCTCGATGTGGCTGTCGCCAAAGAACAGCACCCGGCGCTTGCCATGCCCGATCTGCTGCAGCACCTCGCCATCGACCTTGATCGGGCTCAGGCCATCCGGATAGCCCCAATCCTTCGCTGCGGCGGCGGTCTTGTTGAAGTATGGGTCGCTGTGGCGGCCGACGTAGTAGCGGGTGGTTGCCAGCGCGCCGAGCACCACGAAGCCGACCATCACGGCGACGAGCGCCGACGTCACCGTCGGGTTCTCCGTCCTGCGCGTGTAGCGTTCGACAAACCGGTAGGTCAGCCACGCGAGCACGAACGCGACGACCAGCATGAGCGCGCGGATGCCGTCGGGCGGCAGTTTTCCTTCCAGGATGCGCGCATAGGCCAGCAAGGGCCAGTGCCACAGGTACAGGGGATAGCTGATCAGGCCCACCCAGACCATCGGCCGTGAGGCAAGCACATAGCGGTTCAGCACGCCCGTCGGTCCGGCTGCGATGCAGAAGAAGGCGCCCAGCGTCGGCAGGATCGCCCAGAAGCCCGGAAAGGCCTTGCCGCCGCGGATAAGGCACAGGCCCAGCACGATCAGCGCCAGCCCGGCAATGGACTGTGCGTGGCGCCCCCAGCCCGGCTTGGGCGGCGGCCGGTGCAGCCGCATGTACGCGAGCATGCCGCCGATCATCAGCTCCCAGAAGCGCGAGAGCGGCGAATAGAACGCCGCCGTCCGGTGGCTGTGGATGGTCGTGACGTTGAGCAGGAACGACATCGCCGCCACCGTGCCCACCACCGTGAGCACGCGCCACTTGCGCTTCCACGCGAGGCCCAGCAGCACGGGCCAGAAGATGTAGAACTGCTCCTCGATGGCCAGCGACCACAGGTGCAGCAGCGGCTTGGTCTCGGCTGCGTTGTCGAAGTACCCGGCCTCGCTCCAGAACGCGAAGTTCGAGACGAAGCCCGCGCCGGACGCCACGTGCTTGCCGAGCTGCTCCCATTCGTTGGGCAACAGCGCATACCAGCCGAAGGCAAAGCTCGCCGCCAGCACCAGCGCCAGCGCCGGAAAGATCCGTTTCACGCGCCGGGCGTAGAACTCGCGGTAGCTGAAGCCTTCGCCCTCGAAGCTGCCCAGGATGATCGTGGTGATCAGGAAGCCCGAGATGACGAAGAAGATGTCGACCCCGATGAAGCCGCCCTTGATCCACTGCGGAAACGCGTGGTAGCCGAGAACCGACAGCACCGCCACGGCGCGCAGCCCGTCGATGTCCGGGCGGTATTTGGGGTGAACCAGGTGGGCGTGTTCGTTGTGGAACGTCGGGCTGCTCGTTGTCGTCGTCATCGTTGGTGTGGAAAGCGGCGCTTGCTTTTTAGTGCCCGATTGTCCTCGCAAACGCTTGGGGCCCTGCTCAGGGGCGGGGTGGCCGCATCCGCCGGTAGCGCCAGAACGAACTCGACAGCCACACCTTCAGCAGGCTGGTCACATGCCAGTACAGATAGCGCTTGCTGCGATGGCTCTCGCGCTGTGCGTCGTGCCGCGCGACCAGGTCTTCCCCCACCTGCAGGGTCCAGCCCGCGAGCCGGGTGCGGGCGCAGATGTCGAAGTCTTCGCCGTACATGAAGAAGCGCTCGTCGAAGCCGCCGACCTGGCGGTAGACCTCGCTGCGGAACAGCATGAACAGGCCCGGAATCCACGCGGGCACGGCCGGGCGCACATAGCCCGGCTTCTTGCGGCCGACGATTTCGAAGGGGGTGATCAGGGCGCGATGCGGCTCGGGCGCGGTCTTGCCGGGCTCCAGGATGCGCGGGGTCATCAGGCCGGCGTCAGGTGCCGCCTGTGCAATCAGCGGCGACAGCACGTCGCTGTCGAAGCGGATGTCCGGGTTGAGCACCAGGAACCAGGGCGTGCCGCAATGCTCGAATGCCTGGTTGTGATTGGCGCCGAAGCCCTGGGGGGCCGCGTTCTCGATCCGCTCCACCTCGAACCCCCAGGTTCGCCCCGCGAGCACATCGGGCTCCGGGATGTTCACCGTGAGCACGACCTTGGCGATCGACGCGTGGCTGTACCGGTCCAGCTGCTCGAGCAGCGGCTGTACCAGTGCAAGCTGGCCATGGCTCACGATGGAAATGGTGATCGGGGGGGCGGCGGGGGGGAGGGGCGTTGGCATGGTCTAATTTCGCTCGGGAATTCTAGGGTTCCCCAACCCCCACACATGATTGCTCTGATCGTCATCAGTTTCTTCGTCGCTGCCTTCTCGGTCCAGTTCTTCATGCGCCGGGCGCGCAGGCACGCGCGGCTCTACGGCGCAGACATGCCCCAGCGCTTCCACAAGGGCCATGTGCCGCGCCTGGGCGGTGCGGGCATCCTGCTGGGCATGGGGGCGGCCTGGCTGGCCGCGGGCATCACCGGCACCGACCCCTTCAATGTGTCGTGGCCGGTCAAGACCTCGATGCTGACGCTGCTGAGCATCGCGCCGGCGGTGCTGGGCGGCATCGTCGAAGACATGACGCAGCGCGTGAGGGTGCGCTACCGGCTCGGCCTCACCATCGGCTCGGCCCTGCTGGTGTGCTGGCTGCTGGGGCTGGGCGTTTCGCGCACCGGCATCGAGTTGGTCGACGGCTGGCTGGCGATGCTGCCGTACGCCACCGTGCTGTTCGCGGCGTTCGCCATCGGCGGGCTGCCGCATGCCTTCAACATCATCGACGGCTACAACGGCCTCGCGGGCACCGTCGCCGTGCTGGTCTGCCTGGCGATTTCGCACGTGGCCCTGCAGGTGGGCGACCGCCAGCTGGCGGCGATGGTGGTCTGCCTGGTGGGCGCCACCGTCGGCTTCCTGGTCTGGAACTACCCGCGCGGCAAGATCTTTGCCGGCGACGGCGGCGCGTACGTCTGGGGCATGGTGATCGCCGTGGCCTGCGTGACGCTGGTGCAGCGGCACCGCGTCGTCTCGCCGTGGTTCCCGATGCTGCTGCTGATCTACCCGGTGTGGGAGACGCTGTTCTCCATCTACCGCAAGCTGGCCCGGGGCCAGTCGCCCGGCACGGCCGATGCGCTGCATTTCCACCAGCTGATCTTCCGCCGCATCGTGCGCGTGGCGCTGGCGGACGACGAGGCCCGGCAGCTGCTGGCGCGCAACAACCGCACGTCGCCGTACCTGTGGATGTTCGCCGCGCTGTCGGTGGTGCCCGCCGTGCTGTTCTGGAACAACACCATCGTGCTGATGCTGTTCTGCCTGCTGTTCGTCACGACCTATGTGGGGGCCTACCTCATGATCGTGCGATTCAAGGTGCCGCGCTGGCTGCGCCCCTGACGACATCTTTCTTTGCGAGAATTTCCCCCGTCCTTCGCTTTGGAGCCTGACCGCCCATGACCGACCCCGTCCTCAACATCCCCCCGCGCGACAAGGCCGAGATCCTGGCCCAGGCGCTGCCGTACATCCGCAAGTTCCACGGCAAGACCATCGTCATCAAGTACGG
>Ga0102589_1000234_pt1 | contig 140365 bp, 136 predicted proteins | sample AraplaMF_Col_mLB_FD_76858 | JGI IMG/M metagenome (GOLD analysis project Ga0102589, IMG submission 76858) | Arabidopsis root microbial communities from the University of North Carolina, USA - plate scrape MF_Col_mLB | ecosystem: Host-associated > Plants > Roots > Endosphere | place: USA...
TTTCATAAATCTACCAACTCCATTCATACTCTCTTCTTTAGTCGGCAATACCCTCTAACCAATTCCAATGGTTTAGAGGGTGCCATTTATTTTACTCTTCAATTATTATTGTTACCATTTTCTACCTAACATAACGACGAACATGTATTAATGAACAAATCAATCGTTAAAATTCTTTACAGCACGTTTTAACTTTGTAAAAAATGAATCATGCTTATCGTCTTTATGGTCTTTACCAATATTATAGAACTCTTCTAATAGCTCTTTTTGACGACTTGTTAGTTTTGTAGGAGTGATAACTTTCACGATAACGTGTTGATCACCCTGACCATATCCACGAACGTCTTTAATCCCTTTACCTTTTAGACGCATTCTAGTACCAGTTTGCGTTCCAGCAGGAATTTTTGTTTTCACTTTACCATGAAGCGTTGGTACTTCAACTTCATCTCCTAAGGCTGCTTGCGCAAAAGTTAACGGTAATTCACAGTAAATATCATTTCCATCACGCTCGAAGAACTCGTGATCACGAATATGGAATGCAATATATAAATCTCCAGCAGGGCCACCATTTTTACCTGGCTCACCTTGACCTGATAGACGAATTTGTTGTCCATCATCGATACCGGCTGGAACTTTCACCATGATTTTCTTACGTGTTTTCACACGTCCTGCACCATGACAAGTATTACATTTCTCTTTAATGATTTGTCCAGTTCCTTGACAGTGTGAACATGTTGTACGGTTAACAATACGTCCAAATGGTGTATTTTGTTCAACACTCATTTGACCTGATCCACTACAATGTTTACATGTTTCTTTTGACGTTCCAGGTTTCGCACCTGATCCACTACAAGTGTTACATGTTTCTTCTGTTGGAATTTCAATTTCTCTTTCCATTCCAAATGCAGCTTCTTCAAACTGAATGGTCATTGTATATTGTAAATCAGCTCCTGCTCTCGGTGCATTAGGATCACGGCGACGACCGCCTCCGTTACCACCAAAGAACTGACTGAATATATCTTCAAATCCGAAACCTCCACCACCAAAGCCGCCTCCGCCGAAGCCTTGGTTTGGATCTGTGTGACCAAACTGATCATAATGAGAACGTTTTTGGTCATCCATTAACGTTTCATATGCCTCTTGTACCTCTTTAAATTTTTCAGGTGCATCAGCATCTTTATTTACATCAGGATGATATGATTTTGCTAACTTACGAAACGATTTTTTTATCTCATCTTTTGAAGCACTCTTACTTACACCAAGGACTTCATAGTAATCACGTTTACTCATAGTGTTTCAATCCGCTCCTTTCACATAAAGAATATTTTAACATATTCTGTGCTTTTCTAAAAGAAAAAGAAAAGTCAAAGCCAAGACTACCCTGACTTTGACTTTCCCATTGTGTCTATATATTTATGAACTAACTTGAATGACTAGCCTCTTTAGATAAATGTCCAAGCTAAGTAATCGATAAAAATCAACCTTATTATTGTTTTTATACTAATTGGGGCTAAATACGTCAATCGGTTTTTCGATTATTATTTCTCGTCTTTTACTTCAGTAAACTCTGCGTCTACTACATCGTCTTGTTTTGCTCCACCTTCAGCACCTTGAGCTGCTTGCTGAGCTGCAGCTGCTTGCTCATAAAGTTTCATTGATAAAGCTTGAACGATTTCTGAAAGAGCATCTTTCTTCGTACGGATGTCGTCTAAGTTTCCAGCTTCTAAAGCAGTTTTTAATGCGTCTTTTGCTTCGTTCGCTTTTGTAACTTCTGACTCATCAACTTTACCTTCAAGATCTTTTAATGTTTTTTCAACTTGGAACACTAATTGATCAGCTTCGTTTTTAAGGTCTACTTCTTCTTTACGTTTTGCATCAGCTTCAGCGTTTAATTCCGCTTCTTTAACCATGCGTTCTACTTCTTCGTCACTTAAACCTGAAGAAGATTGGATTACGATGTTTTGTTCTTTTTGCGTTCCAAGATCTTTCGCACGTACAGTAACGATACCGTTTTTATCGATGTCGAATGATACTTCGATTTGTGGAATTCCACGTGGTGCTGGTGGAATATCAGATAATTGGAAACGACCTAATGTTTTATTGTCATTAGCCATTGGACGTTCACCTTGTAGAACGTGAATGTCTACTGCAGGTTGATTGTCAGCAGCTGTTGAGAATACTTGTGATTTACTTGTAGGAATCGTAGTGTTACGATCGATTAATTTTGTAAACACTCCGCCCATAGTTTCAATACCTAATGAAAGTGGTGTTACGTCTAGTAATACTACGTCTTTTACATCACCAGTTAATACGCCACCTTGAATTGCAGCACCTAAAGCTACTACTTCATCAGGGTTAACACCTTTATGTGGCTCTTTTCCTGTTTCTTTCTTGATTGCTTCTTGAACTGCAGGAATACGAGTAGATCCACCAACTAAGATAACTTTGTCGATTTGGCTAGCCGTTAAGCCTGAATCTTTCATTGCTTGACGAGTTGGGCCTAAAGTTCTTTCTACTAAGTTATGAGAAAGCTCTTCAAATTTCGCACGAGTTAAGTTTAACTCTAAGTGTAATGGACCAGCTGCACCCATGCTGATGAATGGTAATGAAATTTGAGTAGATGTAATACCTGATAAGTCTTTTTTCGCTTTTTCAGCTGCATCTTTTAAACGTTGTAAAGCCATTTTGTCTTGGCTTAAGTCTACGCCATTCTCTTTTTTGAATTCTGCTACTAAATAATCGATGATCACTTGGTCAAAGTCGTCACCACCAAGACGGTTGTCACCAGCAGTTGCTTTTACTTCAAAAATACCATCACCTAATTCAAGGATTGATACGTCGAAAGTACCGCCACCTAAGTCATAAACTAAGATTGTTTGGTCTTCATCCATTTTATCTAAACCGTAAGCTAATGCAGCTGCAGTTGGCTCGTTAATAATACGCTCTACTTCTAATCCAGCGATTTTACCAGCATCTTTAGTTGCTTGACGCTCAGCATCATTGAAATAAGCAGGTACTGTAATAACAGCTTTTGTTACAGGCTCTCCTAAGTATGCCTCAGCAGATGCCTTTAAGTTTTGAAGAATGATAGCAGAGATTTCTTGTGGAGAATAATCTTTGCCTTCGATATGTTCTTTATGAGTTGTACCCATATGACGTTTGATTGACATAATTGTGTTAGGGTTTGTAATTGCTTGACGCTTTGCTACTTCCCCAACTTGACGCTCTTCATTTTTGAACGCAACAACTGACGGAGTTGTACGTCCTCCTTCTGGATTTGGAATTACTTTTGGCTCTCCGCCTTCTAATACTGCTACACAAGAGTTAGTTGTACCTAAGTCAATACCGATAATTTTACTCATTGTATGTTCCTCCTAAAATCTTTAAAAATTATAATTTAGATTTAATTAATTCATTTTTTTAAATGCTTTTGCGACCAAATAGACGCAAATAGCAATTTTACTCGTTTACTTTAACCATTGAAGGACGGATTACTCTGTCTTTCAACTTGTATCCCTTTTGGAATTCTTGTAACACTTCATTTGATGGTTTTGAAGAATCACTTTCTTGCATTACAGCCTGATGGAAATTCGGATCAAACTGTTCTCCAATAGCAGGAATTTCTTCAACGCCTTCTTTTTTCACTGCTTCAACTAATAGGCGGTAAACCATTTCCATACCTTGTTTAAACGATGCAGTTTGTTCATCTGTAGCTTCAACTTGTAGAGCTCGTTCAAAGTTATCTAGTACTGGTAAAAGATCAGATACTAAGCTTTGAGCTCGGTAAGTCATTAATGATTGTTGGTCTAAAAGTGCACGACGTTTGTAATTTTCAAAGTCAGCATGTAGACGTAAATACTTGTTTTCTTTTTCATCGATCTCAGCACGAAGTTTTTGAATTTCGTCTTCGATTGAATCAACTGCTTCTGTTTTTTCTTCTTCTGTAAAGACTGAAGGTTCTTCAACAGTAGTTTCTTCATTTACTACTTCATCAGTAACAGCTTCATCTTTTACAAGATCCTCTTGACGATCTGTCATGTCACCTTCACCTCCTATTTTTTATATGTAATTCATTGTTACTAAGTACAATGAATTTATTCAACATCCTTAGATGAAAATAATAAATTTAAATGTCCTGTTAATAAATGCATTAATGAAATCACACGAGAATATTCCATTCTAGTTGGACCTAATACAGCGATCGTACCAATTTGATTTTGACCTAACGAATAGGTTGCACTAATAATACTTACATTTTCTAACCCAGACTTTTCATTTTCCTTACCAATTTTGACACTTAACCCCATCTGTTCAATTGGGAGAATACTTTTTAATTCATCCTTCCGTTCAATCATGTTGAGCAATATCCTCATTGTTTCAACATCATGAAATTCAGGTTGAGCTAATATATTGGTCTTCCCACTTAAAAACAGTTTTTGTTCAATCGGTACATCAATCGAGCTACCTACCATTTTAATGACACTTTCATAATTCGAGATATGTGATTTTAAAATCATTGCAACTTCTTTATAAAGTTTGTCATTTATTTGATGGATTGGTACATTTACTAAACGTTCATTTAATATATTTACCATTTTTTCAATATCACTCATTGATACACCAGGCGGAATTGTAACGGTACGATTTTTTACGATACCGGTATCTGTCACAATTATAGAGACTGCTTGATTTGGACCAATCGGTATAAGTTGTATGCTTTTCAACTTATTCTCAGAAACCTTTGGACCAAGTGCAATAGTTGTGTAATTTGTTAAATCAGATAATATATCGGCAGAGTTTTTCACTAGCTTTTCAATTTCGAAGATACGCTCAGCGAAAATACTCTTAACGGAACGCACATCATCTTCATTAATAAGCTGTGGTGATAATAAATGGTCAACATAAAAACGATACCCTTTTTCAGAAGGTATACGACCTGCAGAACTATGAGGTTTCTCTAAATAGCCTAAATCCTCTAAATCTGCCATCTCATTTCGTATAGTTGCAGAACTAAATGAAATGCCTTCTTTTTTAGATAAACTCCTTGAACCAACAGGCTGTGCCATGCGAATAAAGTCATCGATAATGATTTGAAGAATCAATAACTGTCTTTCTGTCAACATGTTTATCACCTCTATTAGCACTCTTAACTAGCGAGTGCTAAATATATTATTAACTTAACAAATCCTATTTATAATGTCAATTAAAAAAGAAATGTGGAACGAGCTTGCTCAGCTCTGAGAGGAATATCTCCTATAATCTTTTAAGTGCCGATTTTTACACTTTAATGATTATTGGAATATTACCGAAGAGCTAGCTCGTGGAACTAGACAATTAAGAAATGTGGAACGAGCTTGGTCAGCTCTGAGAGGAATATCTCCAATAAAATTTTAAGTGGTGATTTTTCCACTTCAAAGTTTATTGGAATATTACCGAAGAGCTAGCTCGTGGAACTAGACAATTAAGAAATGTGGAACGAGCTTGCTCAGCTCTGAGAGGAATATCTCCAATAAAATTTTAAGTGGTGATTTTTTCACTTCAATGATTATTGGAATATTACCGAAGAGCTAGCTCTTGGAACGAGCTTGTACAACTCTGTCACTTCTTATAATAGAAACTGTTGAAACACTTCATTACCTAATAACTTTCCTTTGTGAGTTAATCGAAGGAATTCATGATCAAATTCAACAAGTCCATCTTTAGTTAGTTTCTCAATTACATTTGGAAATACTTCATTAATTGTAGCTCCAAATTTTGCTTGGAATTCTATTTGAGAAACACCTTTCATTTTTCGAAGTCCCAGAAACATTTCTTCTTCCATTTTCTCTTGTTTGGTTACTGTGTGTTCATGAATAATTGAAACACCTGTTTCATCAATTAATTGAAAATATTTCTTTAATGGCCCAGCATTTGAATATCTAACTCCATTAATATACCCATGAGCACCAGCACCAAATCCGAAATACTCTTCATTATTCCAATAAACAAGATTATGTTTACTTTCAAGTCCATTTTTTTCAAAGTTACTGATTTCATATTGGTGAAAGCCCTTTTCTTCTAAATACTTCATTAAGAAGTCATACATTGCGGCTTCATCTTCTTCTGGGGCAGGCTTTAATTTTCCCCTATTCATTTCTATGTAAAAAACCGTTTTTGGTTCAATAATTAATGAATAAGCTGATATATGTTGGATAGGTAGCTCCATAGCTTTATCTAAAGAATCAACAAATTGGTCCATTGTTTGTCCCGGCAATGCATACATTAAATCGAGGTTAATATTTTCAATTCCAACCTCTCTTGCAGTCTGAATTGCTTCTTCAATTTCATTTGGTGAATGAGTTCGACCAATTTTCTTAAGTAAGCCTTCATCAAAAGTTTGTGCACCAAAACTAATTCGATTTACGCCACCATCTTTTAGAATTTGGAGTTTCTCTTTTGAAATCTCATTCGGATTACTTTCAAATGTCATTTCAATGCCATTCTGTCCTTTAATAATATGTCGATTAATCATATCAACTAGACATTGCGTTTGGGGTATTGTAAGTGCGGTGGGTGTTCCTCCTCCAACAAATACAGTTTTCAAATTCGTTATGGGATTTCGTTTTAAGCTCTCAACTATTTCCTTTTCAAGGTATTCTAAATATTGGTCCACTGGCTGACGATCCATCATGAATTTATTAAAGTCACAGTAATAACAAATTTGTTGGCAAAACGGTATATGAATATAAATGGAAGATACCATCTCTTCTCCTCTTTTCTATGTAACGAAAAGCCCCTGGATCTGATACCCATAAAGGATTCGATTCAGGGACTTTTGTAAATATCTTTTAGAATTGTATATCTTCGTAATGTTTTTGTCTAACTAAACAGCTAGGTGCTTCCTCAATTGACTGAGTCGCTTCCACTTTTCGTGGTGTCTAGTTCCGGCTCCTTGCCCCTCGAGGTCATAAGCCAAAGCCCCGCAAAGGTTAAAAACCAACCTTTACAGTTCTTCGTCTTATGCTTGTCGGGGCAGGGCGAGTCGCCTCCACATTTCATGGTGTCTAGTTCCGGCTTCTTGCCCCTCGAGGTCATAAGCCAAATCCCTGCAAAGGTTAAAAACCAATCTTTACAGTTCTTCGTCTTATGCTTGTCGGGGCAGGGCGAGTCGCCTACACTTTTCGTGTTGGCTAGTTTCGGCTCCTTGCCCCTCGAGGTCATAAGCCAAAGCCCTGCAAAGGTTAAAAACCAATCTTTACAGTTCTTCGTCTTATGCTTGTCGGGGCAGGGCGAGTTGGGCGAGTCGCCTACACTTTTCGTGTTGGCTAGTTTCGGCTCCTTGCCCCTCGAGGTCATAAGCCAAAGCCCTACAAAGGTTAAAAACCAACCTTTACAGTTCTTCGTCTTATGCTTGTCGGGGCAGAGCGAGTCGCCTACACTTTTCGATTAGTCATCCATTCGTAATACAGCCATGAATGCTTCTTGTGGTACTTCAACAGAACCAACAGCTTTCATTCGTTTTTTACCTTCTTTTTGCTTATCTAATAGCTTACGTTTACGAGAGATATCTCCACCGTAACATTTTGCTAATACGTTTTTACCCATTGATTTGATTGTTGATCGAGCAACGATTTTTTGTCCGATTGCCGCTTGAACTGGTACTTCGAATTGTTGTCTTGGAATAAGTTCTTTAAGCTTTTCAACAATTATTTTACCGCGATCATATGCAGAATCTCTATGAACGATAAATGATAAAGCATCAACTTGTTCACCATTTAATAAAATATCCATCTTCACAAGTTTAGACGCTTTGTATCCGATTAATTCATAGTCAAATGAAGCATAGCCTTTTGTGCTTGATTTTAATTGGTCAAAGAAGTCGTAAACAATTTCTGATAATGGAATTTCATATGTTAATGAAACACGATTTGCATCTAAATATTGCATATCGATAAAGTTACCACGTTTCTTTTGACAAAGCTCCATAATCGCTCCAACATAATCGTTTGGAACCATAATTTTTGCTTTAACGTAAGGTTCTTCAACGCGTTCAATCGATTGTGGATCTGGCATGTGTGCTGGGTTATCGACAGTAATCAAATCACCTTTTGTTGTGTAAACACTATAAATAACGCTTGGCGCAGTTGTAATTAAGTCGATTTTAAATTCACGTTCAATACGCTCTTGGATGATTTCCATGTGTAACAAGCCTAAGAATCCACAACGGAAACCAAAACCTAACGCTTGAGAAGTTTCTGCTTCAAATTGAAGAGCTGCATCATTCAATTGAAGTTTTTCTAAAGCGTCACGTAAGTCATTGTATTTAGAAGTATCAATTGGATATAAACCACAGAATACCATCGGGTTCATTTTTCGATAGCCTGCAAGAGGCTCAGTTGCAGGGTTATCTGCTAGTGTAATCGTATCACCTACACGAGTATCACCAACATTTTTAATTGATGCAGTAAGGAACCCTACATCTCCAACTGTTAATTCTTCTCTTTGAGTCGTACGTGGTGTGAAAACACCAGCTTCAACAACTTCAAACTCTTTCCCGGTTGCCATCATTTTAATTTTTTGACCAACCTTAACCGTTCCTTCTACAATTCGAATATACGCTACTACTCCACGGTATGGATCGAATAACGAATCAAAAATTAGGGCTTTTAATGGTGCATCTGGGTCTCCTGTAGGAGCTGGTACTTTTGCTACAACTTGCTCAAGTATTTCTTCGATTCCGATTCCTGCTTTTGCAGAAGCTAATACTGCTTCAGAAGCATCTAACCCAATTACTTCTTCAACTTCTTGACGAACTCGTTCTGGATCAGCACTTGGTAAGTCAATTTTATTAATAACCGGTAGAATTTCCAAATCATTATCTAACGCCAAATATACGTTTGCTAATGTTTGAGCTTCAATTCCTTGTGCAGCATCGACAACTAAGATTGCACCTTCACATGCAGCTAAGCTTCGTGAAACTTCATACGTGAAGTCGACATGACCTGGGGTATCAATTAAATGAAGAATATATTCTTCTCCATCTTTCGCTTTATATTGTAATTGCACAGCATTTAATTTTATGGTAATTCCACGTTCACGTTCTAAATCCATTGAGTCTAAAAGCTGAGATTTCATCTCACGCTGTGTTAATGCATTTGTTTTCTCAAGAATTCTATCTGCTAATGTAGATTTTCCATGGTCAATGTGCGCGATGATTGAAAAGTTTCTAATTCTCTTTTGTCTTTCTGATCTTGACTCTTTATTCATTTCATCACTCCTAAATTTCTCGACAGCATAGATAGTTTTGATTATATCAAAAATATAGGCCAATATACAATCTCTATTAGCAGTATATGTCGAATCAAGTTCAGAAGGACTATCTTAATTTATCAATAACCGAAGGAATTTTTTCAAAAATCTTAACTCCTTCCTCTGTAATATAAGTGACGATTTTCGTCAGACCTTTTCCGACAGCTGTAAAATAGTTGAATGCACCTAACTTTTCTAAATGCTCTTCACGAATAGCGATTCCTCTGTCCGTATAGTCCTTACCGAAAACTACCGCTCCAGCTTTCCCATCTTTTTTTGCTAAAGTTACAACATCATTCACGTGATAGTAATCGGTTGAAGTTACTTTACTTATTCCGTCTTTAGCAATTTGCATACAACTAAAAATAGTAATTGTACAAATAATTATTAAAGTAAAATACCGAAGCATATATTTCATCGGTTTCTCCTCACTACTTAATGGGTATACGATCCAATATTATCTTGGTTAATTTTCGCATGTAGTGCTGCATTCATTCCTCCAGCGATAATATTTGCCATATCTTCTATAAAAGTATCCACCTCTTTTGGTGTTACCATTAAGTTATGGCCAAGGGGTGATAATACCTCATGAATTAATTTTCGTTTTTCATCATCCTCAAGTGTTCCTACTATACCCATAAATGCCATTCTTTCTTTTTCACCAGGTAAGTCTTCCTCAGTATATTTTTTCTTTTCTCCGAAAGCCATGCCTGAAGGGATTAAAGCTTTAGCAGGTTTATCCCCTTCTTTCATTTCACGACCAAAATGTTTAAGTATAAAGTCAATCGTATCACTAGTGATTGCTACAGCATCTACAACTGTTGGAACCCCAATCGCAATAACAGGTATACCTAACGTTTCTTTACTTAATTCTTTACGCTTATTTCCTATCCCTGAACCTGGATGTATTCCGTTATCAGTTATTTGAATTGTCGTATTAACTCTTTCAATCGATCTTGCCGCAAGTGCATCTATTGCAATAACAAAATCTGGTTTTACTTTATCGATAACACCCGAAATAATATCACTTGTTTCAATGCCAGTAATTCCCATTACACCAGGGGATAAAGCACAAACAGGTCGATATCCATCTTGAACACTTTCAGGTTGCAATTCAAAAAGATGCTTTGTAACCACTAAATTTTCAACAACCATCGGTCCTAGTGCATCCGGAGTAACATTCCAATTTCCTAATCCTACTACTAAACATGTTTGATCTTCAGTAATTCCTAAATTCTTTAAGAAAGCAGAAAACTCATTTGCAAAAACTCTTTCAACTTTATCTTGCAGTTCAGTATCTTGTTCACGAATACCTTGTACTTGTAACGTTAAATAATTACCAGGCTTTTTGCCTATTCTTTCAGATGCAGATTCTTTAATATGAACATGTGAAATACTCACACCCTCAACTTCGCGCTCTTTAACAATAATACCGGTAATTTCTTCCTTCGTTTGTTCTCGCTCTTGTAGCAACTCTTTTGCTTCTACTGCTAAATCAGTTCGAACACTATATTGACTTAAATCTAACTCACTCATCTTTCTAGCCTCCATAATACTCATCTAAATTTAACTAGTCTCTTCTTATGTAGTTTAGCTAGATGTTACCAATTCTAAACGAATTGTTTATTTTTCTTTTAAAAAGGCGAAAATAGCTTTATGAATTCTATTGCAAAATGGTACTTGTTTTGATAAAATAAGTTTTGTTCTATTTGTAATCGAGGGCCAATTTCTCGACTGCATTCGGGAGGTGAAAGGTATGCCAAATATTAAATCAGCGATTAAACGTGTAAAAACAGCTGAGGCTCATCGTGCTCACAACGCTTCTGTTAAATCAGAAATGCGTACTGCAGTGAAAACAGTTGAAGCTTTAGTTACTAATAACGAAACTGAAAAAGCGAAAGAAGCTTTATTAACTGCTTCTAAAAAATTAGATAAAGCTGTAAACAGCAATCTAATCCACAAAAACGCTGCTTCACGTCAAAAATCTCGTTTAGCTAAACAAGTTAACGCTATGAACGCGTAATGAATTAAATGGTGTCTCATTTGAGACACCATTTTTTCGTGTTTATTTATTCATTTGTAAAATTAACATTTCTAATATTAGCACTTTATCCCCTTGACCCGTCTTCATATTATAATCTGCTTTAGCAATCAAACGAATTGCTTCTTTTAACTCACTTGCTTGAAAGTGATTTGCCTGTTTTTGTCCATAAAAGACTCTTCCTGGAGATACACCTACCGAAGAAGCTATCTGATTATTAGAATAGCCGTTGCTTGAAAGTTGTTTAATTTCATAAAGCAATCTAAATTGACTTGCTAATAAAGCAACTACTTTTATTGGTTCTTCACCAATATATAAAAGCTCATGTAAAATTTTTAAAGCATCAGTTGTTTGTCTAGCAGCTGTTTTTTCGATAAGTGAAAAGACGTTTTGCTCAATTGTTTTAGCAACCATTAATTCAACTAACTCAGCAGTAACCTCGCCTTCATCTCCAACAAATAACTGTAGCTTTTCACATTCCAGCTTCAATATAGATAAATTATTTCCAACAAGTAACTTTAATGTTTCAACAGCATCCTTTGAGATCGTAACATTTCCTGAAAATTGTTCTGAAATCCAGCTATCTAAATTATTTACTTCTACCGGATGACATTCAACAATTTCGACTAGTTTTTTCAATGCTTTCGTAACTTTTTTACGTTCATCCAATTTTTCAAATGGCACAACAAAAACAACTGTAGTAAATGGCGATGGGTTCTCTATGTAATCAAATAAAGGCTCTATGTCTTGTACAATTTTTTCTTTTTGAGCAGTTAGAAAAGTGCACGACTTAATAATAATCACTTTGTGACCACCAAAAAAAGATGGTGTTTGAGCGTCTTCAAGTGCTTCGCCTAAGTAAGCTTCTTTTAAGTCATACGTTTGAAAGTTAAAATCATCAACTTCACCCTGTAAGGCTGCTTTCACGATCGCTGTTTCTGCTTCTTGAAGTAAAAAATCTTCAGTACCAACCAGCAAGTACATCGGTGAAACATCTTTTTTCAATTTTTTATGTAAATCGGTAATCATGTTTTGCTCCCCTACACTAATTTTCTTAGTATAGTATAACATGTCCTACATTAGAAGGAAGAGATTAGTAAATACTAATCTCTAATTTATATTAACGTTTTAAATAAAGACCCGGTTTCTTTATTTAAAACGGTATAACTAAAACAAACATACTATGGATTTTTTAGTTATATTGATTTATACTAAAATGTGAATTAGGAGGGGTTAATGTGAATACATTTGAAAAAAACGTACAAAGCAAACGTAATGATGCAACAGATTCAGGCGTTGGTTTTGCTGTTTCATTTGGTTTCTTCGCTACTCTATTTATCATTGCAACAATTGTAGAATTCGTTGCTCGATAATACATAGAATCAAATGATGGGACTGCTTATGCAGTCTTTTTTATTTACCGATTTTTTGGGTTTCTGTCTTATGTTTTACGGTATGCTTTAAACGAATAAAAGGTACCTTGTCCATATTTAAATTCATAAGAAATCGCTCCATTTATATCCGTTCGAAGAATAGTAACATGATTTTCATTTAATCGTTTAATTACTTCCTGCTTTGGATGACCATAACGATTATTTTTCCCGACTGAAATAATCGCAATTTTTGGTGATAGAGCCTGAATGAACTCATCTGAAGTTGAGGTATCACTTCCATGATGTCCAATCTTTAAAATATCTGATTTTATCTTGGGATATTTTGAAATCAATTTCATTTCTCCACTTATATCTAGATCTCCTGTAAATAACCAGGATTTATCATTCATTTTTGCTTTCAATACAATTGACCCGTGATTTTCTTCCCCACTATACCTTTTGACTGGAGACAAAATCTGAAAATGATTGTCGCTAATTCTCCAATTAAACCCTTCACTCACTTTTTGAATAATGGTTCCATGTTTTTTAGCAACTTCAATTCGCTTCCGCTCTTCTAGCGTATATTTCTGTTTGTCACCCACATATAATTCCTCCACATTAAAAGAGGTTAACACATCCTCCCCACCACCTATATGGTCATAATCTCCATGGGTGAAGATTAATTTATGGATCTTACTGATGCCTTCACCTTTTAAAATGGGTAATATAATATCCTTTCCTGTTGAAAATGAATTTTTTCGGATTTGCCATTTCTCTTGATTTACATTAAATCTTCCGCCTGTATCAATGAGATAATTCCCTTTATTAAAAGGAAGTTTTATAAGTGTACAGTCACCTTGTCCTACATCTACAAAGATTACTTTCCCAACAGGATTAAAATATGGATAAACATAATGACAGGCTAATAACGCGAAAAAACTAATTAAGCTTAAGTTTAAAAGCTTTTTCTCTTTTTCCTTTTCCATGAAATAAAATATCAAAAAAATAATGATCACATACATAAAAACGACTATTAATGATGGGTGCATAAAGGTTAGTTTTACAAAAGGTAGATGCATACATAATGTCAAAAATTTATCTGACAATGTTATGAATAAAGTTAAAATATGTTCAACCATTTCACTAGCATATGGAAAGAAACTACATGCGAAGCAAATTAAGCAAAGAGGCATAATTATAAAGGTAATATACGGTATAAAAATTAGGTTTAATATGATGCTATAGGGAGATATTTCATGAAAGTTAGTTAGTAATATGGGGATCGAAACTAATTGTGTCGTACAAGAGGCAAATAATGCTTGACCATACCAGGTTTTATATTGAAGTAAACGTTTTGAAGTTAAAACAAGTACAAAGCTTGTAACAAATGAAAATTGAAAGCCTATATCAGCTATATAACTTGGTTTTGCAAAAAGCATGGCTATACACGAAATAAATAACAGCGCAATAATATTAATTTTCTTTTTCATAAGTTTGTACACACATACAAGAATACCGATAATTACTGCTCTAACTACTGAAGCTGATGCGCCTGCTAAATATCCATAAGTAAAAATACTCATGATTGTAATAATTAAACTACTTTCTTTAGTAAATCCTACACGTACGAATAGGTAATAAATCACCAAGCTTAGTAAGCTTATATGTGAACCGCTAATTGCTAATAAATGAACGATTCCAACGATTTGATATTGTGATTCCGTTTCAATATCCATTTTTGTACAATCTCCAAAAAGTAGTGCATTGATATAACCTTCAGTTTGATCATTAAAGCTTTTTTCTACATAATTCGTTAATGCGGTTCTACTCAATATTAATGACTGAATTAAGGTACGCTTACCTTCAACGCAATTAAGACTTTTCGCTTCTGCAGTATATAGCCATTGAATTTTTTGGTTTAGTAAATATTCTTTGTAATTAAATAAATATGGATTTGAATTCGGTTCAGGTTTTGAGCTTTCACCTTCTAATTGACAAATATCACCTATTTTCCTTTTTTGAAATACAGTCAGTTCATTTTTTGAATCTGCATAACTAGAAACCATTATATTTTGCTCTTGGAGTTTTAACGAAAAGGAGATTTTGTTTCCATCAATTATAGGAGATGTACTAATTTCACCATGGATCGATTTACTTGGTTTTGCTCTTGGAGAAAGAGTAGAATCGTTTTGAATAAAACAAATAATTGATGTAAGAATAATTGTTAAGATATAGGAATAGAAGCAGATCCATTTCCTATTTATTAGAAGAAATACTAGAAGAATTATTAATAACAACAAAATAAATTGTTGATGATCTTCTTTAAAATAAATGATCGTTAAAATTTGTCCTAAAGTTATGTAGGCTAAGACGATACTCATATCATCATTATCTGATTAAAATGAAAGGTCGCATATGCTCAAGTGATTTCTTACCAATACCATTCACTTTATCTAATTGTTCAACAGATGTAAAGGGCCCTTTCGTTTCAATGTATTCTAGTATGTTTTTTGCCTTAGCAGGACCTATCCCTGGTATTTTCTCTAACTCTTCTTGCGATGCATGATTAATATCTATTCCTTCATTATTTTTCTCGCTATCATTATTCAGCACAGATAAAGGTATCTCTTCTCCATTCTTTGGAACATAAATGACCATTTCATCTGATAATTTTGCTGCTAGATTAACTTTATTTTTATCAGCATCTTCACGAAATCCTCCAGCAAGTTTAATCGCATCAAAAACTCTATTTCCGTTTGCTACTTCAAAAACACCAGGGTTTTTGATTGCACCTTTCACATCAATTACTATTTTATTAGAAAAATCATTTTTCTCAACTTCCTTCTTTGTTTCGGTATTCTGATTAATTTCATCTACATCCATTGATTGATTAGCAAAAACAACTTTATTTTTACGTTGTTCTTGAAAAAAATTTAGGCTAACAATTACAAGGAATAGTAAGCATACCCATACTAATTTGTTTCGAAATATACTTTTCATCGATAGTCCTCCTTCTAACTTAATCATTATTTACAAACTTATTTCATATAGTGTAGGAGAGAATGTATGCAAAGGAAGGGATGTACTCATGAACGTGGGGATCATAGGTACAGGAAATATGGGAACCATTTTGCTAAACGGGTTTATTAAATCAAATGCAGTAAAACCCTCCGAAATAACAGTGACAAACCGTTCAATCTATAAAGCTTATGAGCTAAAAAATATATATCCTGAATTAAATGTAGTTGAAACTGCTAAAGATGTAATAACCGCATCAGACATCATTTTAGTTTGTGTTAAGCCTTTAGAGATTCAGCCACTTCTATCATCATTACAAACACAATTCACTAAAGACCAAGTCTTAATATCGATTACTAGCCCTATTAATGTGGAACAGCTTGAGGCCATACTTCCATGCCAAATAGCTCGTGTTATTCCGAGTATAACTAATCAAGCATTGAGTGGAGTGACATTAGTTAATTTCGGGAAACGATGTACCGCAAAGAACAAAGAACGTATCATTGAACTCTTTTCAAATATTTCAAAGCCAGTTATGATCACGGAGGACATCACGAGAGTGTCTTCTGATATCGCAAGCTGCGGTCCAGCATTTTTTAGTTACTTACTTCAAAAATTCATTGATGCAGCTGTCTGTCAAACAGCTATTTCTAAACAACAAGCTACTATTTTAGCTGAAGAAATGATCATCGGATTTGGTAAACTAATTGAACAAAAGCACTTTACATTGGAAACTCTTCAGGAAAAGGTTTGTGTTAAAGGTGGTATTACTGGAGAAGGAATAAAAGTACTCGAAGCCCGAGTGGGTGATTTATTTGAGGAGATTTTCGAAAAGACTCATGATAAATTTGATAAGGAAATTGAAAGAGTTAAGGAGCAATTTTAAATAACATACTTAATTATAGCAATTTTGTTGTAATCCATCAAAAACACAAATTTAAATTTTAACCCATTAATAAATAAAAAAACCCTTTAAGAAAAGAAGTTTTCTTTAAAGGGTTTTTCATTTTTTCATTGCAATAAAAAAGATTCGCTCTGATGTTTCTTCAACTTCCTCATGAAAGTCAGCACGTATTTCTTTCACTTCAAAACCTATTTGTTCTAAAAGCGATTGATACGTATTTATCGGGAAAGTCATTTGATTATGATATTCCTCAAATCGTTCGTAAAAGTCACTATTCTCCTCTTTCATAAAGAAGACTAAATCATGTTCAACACTTAATGGCTGGTCTCCTTGTGTACAAGACCAAACTAAGCTTAATTCTGCATCATCAATAAAGAATGTCTCTTCTCCAAAAATTTCTTCAATTTTATAAGGAGAATGTACATCGAATAGAAATAAGCCGTTTTCTGATAAGCTCTCATAAACCTTTTCAAAAGTTTGTTTCACTTGATCTTTTGATTCTAAATAATTAAGTGAATCACAGAAAATTGTTACGCAATCTAAATCTTCAAAGCCTTCAAGTTCCATCATATTTTGTTGAAAAAATGGAATTTGAACTCTCGCATGCTCTGCTTTAGCCATCGCAACACTTAACATTTCCTCTGATAGATCTACACCACTTATCGAGAAATTTTGCTTCGCTAATAATATAGGCAGAGTTCCTGTCCCACACCCAATATCAACGATCGTCGGATTAATCATTTCGTACTTTTCAAACACATCTTTAACGAATTGAAGCCACTTATCATATGGGACATCATTCATTAATTGATCATACAAATACGCGAAGCGATTGTATGTCATGAAAGCAGTTCTCCATATACATCAAGAGATGGCGCATCTCCCCAAAGCTTTTCTAAGTTATAATAATTTCTTTCGTCTCTATGGAAAATATGGACAACTACATCACCAATATCCACTAATACCCAACGTGCTTCATCAAATCCTTCTAAACGCTTTACGTTTTTTCCGTTTTGAAGAGCTTGATCCTTTACTTCTCTTGCAATAGCTTGAACTTGTTTATCAGAATTACCGTGACAAATAATAAAATAATCGGCAATTGCTGAAATACCTTTCATATCTAATACAACTAAGTCTTCTGCTTTTTTATCATCAGCCGCTGTTACAGCTAACATCATTAATTCTTTTTCACTCATTTATTTTTCCCCCGATCATTTACTTGCTTTAAAGTTGAATTGTATGTTTTTACCGTCAGTGGATAGACTGTTTGTTCCCTTTCAATTAGAAATGTAATTGTATTTTTTAAAGCATATAATAAAGCTAGGTCTAAATCTTCATTTGCTAATTCCCTTGCTTTTTTAACGCCTGGAAATTGACGATTTGGTTCAATATAATCTGCTACATATATGACTTTATCTAATAAATTCATTTCTTCATGGCCACTCGTATGATAAGTAATCGCTTGAAGTATTTCCTTATCAGTTATCCCATATTCATGCTCTGAAAGAAATGCACCAACTGGAGCATGCCAAAGTTCTTTATTATATTCTAAAAGCTCTAACGAAAGATTGTTTTCTTCCATAATAGATTTCAATTCAATAATCGGCATGCATTTGGCAACATCGTGGAAAATTGCAGCTAATTCGGCTTTTTTAACATCGGCACCATATTTTTGTGCAAGATCAACTGCTGTTTCCATTACACCAATAGTATGTGTAAAACGTTGACCTGTTAGTTTTTCTTTTACAATCGAAAGTGCTTTTTGTTTATCCATTAATCTGTTTCTCCTCTAATTAACGGTATTGGTTCTTTAAGGTAAAACGATTGTTTTGCTTTCTTCTGATTCTCTATATAATACAATTGTATGTCCAATAACTTGAACAAGTTCAGCTCCAGTACCTTCTACAAGTAAATCTGCAACATCATATCGATCTTCTTCACAGTTTTGCAGTATGCTTACTTTTAAAAGTTCTCTTGCCTCAAGTGCTTCTGAAATTTGTTTTACCATATTTCCATTTACTCCACCTTTACCTACTTGAAAAATAGGGTTTAAGTGATGAGCTTTTGAACGTAAAAATCTTTTTTGTTTACCAGTTAACATTTTGTTCCTCCAAGTTTTGTTTCTAATATTTTATATGCATCTATCGTATTCGGAAAAATTCCTGTCCATTCTTGAAAAGCTAATGCACCTTGATAGATAAACATAGGCAGTCCATTTTGGATAATTGCATTTCTTTTTTCAGCTTCTTTTAAAAAGGCTGTTTTAAATGGACTATAAATTAAATCAGATACAATTGTATTTGACGATAAATTATGAAGTGAAAGCGGTACTTGGTCTTCATATGGTTTCATTCCTAGTGAAGTAGTTTGAATGACTAGCGAATAATCTTCTAAGTTCTCCTCAGCATCTGAAATCGAGATAACCTTTACATCATTAAATAGTTTACCATCTAGTAATTCATGTACGTTTTCCAATGTTCGGTTTGTAATTGAAATATGTTTAACGCCTAAATGTAATAAACTATATAAAATTGCTCTTGCAGCACCGCCAGCACCAATGATTAATATATGTTCTTGCTCGATTGGATTTTTTAAAACCAAGGATAGTCCTCTACAATAACCTATTCCATCGGTGTTCTTTCCATATAAAAGACCGTCTTGATTAATAACGGTATTAACTGCACCAATATTCTTCGCAAGTGGATCAATCACATCTAAAAACTTCATTATTTCAACTTTTAATGGTGCTGTTACATTAAATCCTTTAACTGTCGAACGAAATTCTCCAATAACTGACTCTAAATCTGTTATCCCAACTTCTTTCGCAGAATAGTGGCCTGATAAATTATTTGATTCAAACCACTCATTGTGCATCGTTGGTGACATAGAATGACCAATCGGTTGACCGATTACATAAAATTGGTCTCTCATCTCTCCCGCCCCCAATTTATCTTTAGATAATTGAATTACGAAGGGTTACACCTACACCTTTTGGAACATAAGCAACAATTTTTGCTCCTGGATCATTAACTGTAATCCAACCTAGCCCTGAGTAAACGATATCCGTTTTCCCTTCTTTAATCGTAAATTCATGTTTTACTAATTTAGGCAGCTCTTTAATTTGTTCACCATACGGTGGGACTAATAATTCACCTGCTTGTCTTTCATATAAATCATCAGCATTTTCTTGTTTTGTACGATGAATAGATAATTCATTTGAAAAATGACAAGTAAATGAGCGTCTTCCACCTTCTAAATAATCAAAACGTGCCAATCCTCCAAAGAATAATGTCTGACCTTCATTTAATTGATAGATCATTGGCTTTATTTCTTTTTTCGGAGTAATAATTTTCAATCCTTTTTTATCAACAAAATGAGCCATTTGGTGATGATTAATTATACCAGGCGTATCAATTAAATCACTTTCATCATCAAGTGGAATTTGAATTAAATCAAGAGTTGTCCCAGGAAAATGGGATGTAGTAATAATATTGCTGCTTTCTTCGCTATATCGTTTAATCATCGTGTTAATAAACGTTGACTTTCCAACATTTGTACAACCGACTACATAAACATCCTTACCTTCACGATGCTTTTCAATACTTTCAGCTAATTCGTCAATCCCAGTACCTTTTTCAGCACTAATTAGGTGCACTCCAACTGGATGAAGACCCCAGCGCTTTGCTGTTCCACTCATCCACTGAATAAGCTTATTTTTCTTAACCGATTTTGGAATTAAATCTGCTTTGTTACCAACTAGTAAAATTTTATTTTTCCCAACAAAACGATGTAAACCATTTAGCCAACTACCAGAAAAATCAAAAACATCAACTACTTTAATAACAAGACAGTCTGTATCCCCAATTCCGTTTAAAATTCGGATAAAATCAGAATCTGTTAGTTCAACATCCTGAATTTCATTATAGTTCTTTAAGCGAAAACAACGCTGACAAATAATTTCTTCTTTTTCTAATGATGATGGAGGCGCAAATCCAAGTTTGTTTTTATCCTCTGTTTGAATTTCCACTCCACAACCAATACATCTTATTTCATTATGACTCACTTTTTATCCTCCCATTGTAATAATCCTTGTTTCCTTAATGAATTTAGAATTCTACGCTCTACCATTCGATTAAATCTCGTCCATATTCCATCGGTACTTGCAACAGGTACGACTAAAATCGTATGAATTCCTTGGCGATTCCCACCAAATACATCGGTAAGTAGTTGATCTCCAATCATAACAACTTCATTAGGTTTTAATTTCATTTGTTCATATGCCTTTTTATATGAAATTGAAAGTGGCTTTTTTGCTCGATGTATAAATGGAATACCTAATGGATCACAGAATTTCCCAACTCGAATCGCGTTGTTATTTGAAACAACTGTGATTTTAATACCGGCATCATCCATTCCCTTGAACCATTTTGTCAGTTCAGGTGTAGCTAATGGGCGGTCCCATTCAACTAACGTATTATCTAAGTCAGTAATAATCCCCTTAATGCCTAAGCTTTTTAAATGCTCAGGAGTTATTGCAAAAACATTATTTACTGTTTCATTCGGTAAAAATTTATTAAACATGATTACACCTCAATTATATTCATTAAATCGTTCGACAAATAACAACAAATACCTTCGCTGTGGATAAAACTATGCACATTATCCTATTGCCCTAGACCTATGTTTTCAGAAAATATAAACAAATTACTCACAACTTATCCACTGTTTCTTGTGGATAAACGAACGATTGTTCTAAAGAAAGAAATTTGATACATTAAGTTTACAAGGATTTTTAAAACTTTTATCACGCGGAGGTGAAGCCCAAACGGGCAAAAATATGTACAAATTAGATGACGATTTGTTACTTGAGTCCTATAAAAAGGCTCTTGGTTTAAAACTTGATCCGGCTTTCATTTATTTAATTGAAAAAGAAATTAAAAGAAGAGGTCTGGATTACTATATCAGACGAACATCTTAATATCTTTATTATTTTCAATAAAAGCAAATAATACAAGTGAAATAAAAATACAAGTACTCTTTACAATAACAGAAAAAGAACCATCTTTCTATATGATGGCTCCCATTTCGTGAAAAAAGTGCAAACTAATATACTTTTTTAATGTAATTTCCCTAAGAATTGCCCCACTTTTATTGGTTGGCCAGCTTGAAGTTTCTCATCTGGTATAAAACTATTTGCTTCAAACAGTAACACTACTGTTGATCCAAATGAAAAATACCCAACTTCTTCGCCTTTCTTTAATTTTCTTTCTTTAGCTGTTACTACAATTGTATTTACAAACATAGCACCAACTTTAATCATTGCAACATGTTTATGGTTCTCTGAGCAAAGGACCTCTGAAATAACACGATAATTTTTAGATAAAGGATCTTTTCCATAAGTTAATCCTGCTTTATTTACAGGATAGGATTTAGCTCCTAATTCAAATTGTGATATTACTTCCCCTGCGATTGGACTATGAATTCGATGATAATGACTTGGACTTAAATACAGTACCATAAAGTAACCTTCATTATATTTATCAGCCATTTCTTTTGACCCTAACATCTCAATAATACTATATGTTTTGCCTTTAACAACAAATTGGATATCTTTATCCATTTTCCCATTCGACTCTAATACCCCATCTACTGGACAAGCTAATTCACTTTCACTTGCATGAATAGGTCTTGCGGACTCTTTTAACTCTCTTGTAAAAAGTGCATGCAGTGTTGGAAATGAGGTGTTTTTACTTTCTTCCATATTTAAATCAAACGCCTTAATATATGGCTGAATTAGTATTTTACTCACTCTCGATGTTGAGAATTTCCTAAGAAATCCAGAAGTCATTTTATTATTTGTTAATTCGATAAACATACGATAAAAACTTTGCTTCATCTACGTACTCCTTCATAGCTAGAGATTAACTTTTTAGTTTATTTTATTATTCTATTTTAAGTTTTTCTTTACTCATATTCCTTCTTTTCTAGTTCACTCTATTAATTATTACTATTTCCATCAACATTCTTTTCACTTTTTCTACTCTATATCTTTTTCTACTTTACTCTAGATTTTCTATACTGTCACTAATCGTTCATTTGAACTTCACACTAAATTCACATTAAGCTGGTACAATACTGATGTAATTTACATTAGGAGGTAGCCTATGTTTGCAGAACAAAGCTTAGGTGAATGGACAAACACACTTTTAATATATAAGTTTGCGTTAGATGAAATAAATACGAAAATAAAAATATTAAATGAAGAATTCACTTTAAATCATGAACATAACCCAATTGAACACATAAAATCTCGAATCAAGAAACCAGAAAGTATTATTCAAAAACTTGAACGAAAAGGACTCGATCTAACCCAAGAAAATATCGAACATCATATTAATGATGTAGCTGGTGTTCGAATAAGTTGTTCTTTTATTAGTGATATATACAAAATTTATGATCTTTTAAGACAGCAAGATGATATCTATATAATAGAAGTAAAAGACTATATCAAAAATCCTAAACCGAATGGATACAAAAGTTTTCATATGATTATTGAAATTCCTATTTTCCTTGCATCTGAAACGAAGAAAGTTAAAGTTGAAATACAAATCAGAACTGTAGCAATGGATTTTTGGGCAAGTCTTGAACACAAAATCTTTTATAAATACAACAAAAAAGTACCTAAAGAAATATTAGAAAGCTTAAACGAAGCATCTGCTACAGTTAATTCATTGGACTTTAAGATGGAGAGTATAAAAAATCAACTTGAACACTTGGCCGAAGTATAGAAAAGTGACTAAAGGACTTCCCCTTTAGTCACTTTTTTATTGAAACCAATTTCTATATTAGGATTCATATTTTTCACCCCTCTCATTTCTAGATAATGCGGTCTAATTATAAATGAAGCATTTCTGGCAATTCCTATCATTTGATGGAAATTTTTTCAATTTTAATTCAATTTTTTAATCCTCTTTTTTAAATATAGTTCTTTCAACTTCATTTTTGCGATAAAATAGGATATGTTATATAAATATTAAATTTGAATTTTTAAGAAAAACTGCTTTTTTAATAGATAAATTTAACAATTGGGGGAAACGAATGAACAACGAATTACATTATAATACTCTTATACCCGAGAATATTCCGAACGAACGAAAAGCTGCATTAAAAACACTAGGCTACTATTTTTTATTTTTTATAGTTGGATTGAATTTACTATTATTAATTGCTTCGATTTGGGGCATGATTTTTGTAGAAGTTGCTGGTATTAACTATACTGAAGCACAATTTGACAAAATATTAAATGACGTGTCTGTTTATGCAGATACAATTTTTGGTTTTCTAGGAATATGGTGGCTTTTTTATTATACAAAAAAGAATGGTTTATTAACTTTCCGTAAATTAAGTTTTTCAGTAGTCGATATTGTAATCATTCTTTGTTCATACGCAGTAGTGATCGTTTCAGCTTATTTACTTGATGCGTCCTTTAAATATTTTGGTTTTTCAATGGCTACACCTGATAATCAAATAGCTGTTGAGGGTTTATTAAAATCAAATCCCATTTTAATGATAATATCCGCTGTTATACTTGCTCCGATTAAAGAAGAATGGATTACAAGAAAATTAATAATAGGATCGGTATTCAAAAATCTACCAATTATCGGTTTAATCGTCAGTTCATTTGGTTTTGGGTTACTTCATATGATCGCAGGTTTTTCAATTTATGCGTTAATTCAATACTCATTAGCTGGTTTAATTTTTGGTATTGTTTATCTAATAACGAAGAGAATTGAAATTTCAATGATGGCTCACTTTTTAAATAATTTAGTTTCAATTATTGCGTTTTACTTTATTACTTAACACTAGTTGCACGCTTCTATGAAGCGTGTTTCTTTGAATTAAATTTTCATGAGGTGAATAATGAATTATTTATATGTATTTATCGGGGGGTTCTTCGGATCGATCGCTCGTTATCTTGTCGGTATTACTATCCAGCCTTTTTCGAGTGGGTTCCCTATTCAAACCCTGTTAATTAATTTAATCGGGTGTTTCTTCCTAGGATTCTTTTTACCATTTGCTAAAAAACGCTTAAAACCAGAATATAGTTTATTAATCGGAACAGGTTTTACAGGAGGTTTTACAACATTCTCTACCTTTTCACTTGAAAATGTAAAATTAATGAATCAAAATCAAATGATTACTAGCACTTCCTATATATTTACTAGTATCGTATTCGGTATTAGTTTATCGTTTTTAGGATATAAAGTAGCAGAGAAATTCCTTCAAGTTAAAGGAGAACGCGACTCATGATTTTTGTAGGTTTAGGTGGAGGACTAGGAGCAATTACACGCTATGCACTCGGTAACCTCATCACAAGTAAAACTAAATCCTTTTTTCCTTTTGGAACATTTTTTATAAATCTTACTGGTTCAATCATATTAGGTCTCGTTAATTCCTTGTATCTCAAACACGCAATATCGACGAACCTATGGTTATTTATCGGGATTGGATTCTTAGGTGGATATACTACATTTTCAACCTTTGGCTATGAGACAATTCAATTAATCATTGCAAAAAAATTCAATATTGCATTGTATTACGTACTACTTTCTACAATTACTAGTATTTGTGGTGCTTATATTGGATATCACATTTTTTAACTCATAATGTAAAAAAGGGCTGTTTTATAAAGTTATAAAATCTATTTAAGAACAAAAAAAGACTGCTGAATGAACGATCATCAGAAGTCTTTTTACATTTCATTTAATATTTGTGTCTTACCAACCGAAATTCAATGTTTTGCCAGTTTCTGCAAAAGTTTTCACATTACTTAAAATCATCGGCCAAGTCGATTTTGTGTTTTCATAAGATGGATGATTTTCCGGCCATTGATCGTTAATAAGCGTTAACTTTGTACACTCTCCAACTGTTTCTAACTTCAATGTTACTCTCGTCTCAAGTTCAGCATGATTTTCACGATATAAAGGTCCTGGATGTTCTGTATAACTCATCATTTTGTACGGTTCGAAGGCTAGTATATTACCATAAACATGAACTGTCTCAGTGCCATCTTCGCAAGGACCTATATATTCATACGGTGCTCCGATTTCAAATGTTGATTCTAGAATACATCCAAAAAATATAGCCTTTGTCCCTTCTGGTTTAACAAAGATATTCCATACATCCTCAGGCTTTGCTGCGATATAAATTTCGTACGTAAGATCCATTTTATTCCCTCCAAATTATTGTTTGACTTATAAATCTAAAGGTTCTCAAGTCACTTTCCCATTATGTACATAAAATATGCAATAACAATCAACGATTTAAAAGAAATGTTACATTTAAGAAGCAAAAAAGCTACCATATTAAGTAGGTAGCCTTTTTGTTTATCAAAATCAGAATGCCCAGTTACCATTACGCATAATTGGTTCTACTGTGCCATCTTCTTTAATTCCATCAATATTAAGTTCAGCTGAACCAATCATGAAGTCAACGTGAGTTAAACTTTGGTTAATACCACGTTTTGCTTGCTCTTCAGCTGGAAGTTTTTCGCCATCCTTCATATTGTTCGGATAAGCTTTACCAAGAGCTAAATGACAAGATGCATTTTCATCATATAAAGTGTTATAGAAAATTAATCCTGTATTTGAGATTGGTGAGTCGTGAGGAACTAATGCAACCTCTCCTAAACGACGAGCACCTTCATCTGTATCAAGTAAATGTTGTAATGTATCGTAGCCTTTTTCAGCTTTGAAATCTACAACCATACCATCTTTAAAAGTTAAAGAGAAGTCTTCGATTAAATTTCCACCATAGTTTAATGGTAGAGTGCTTGTTACTGTACCATTTACACCGTGGCTATGTGGCATTGAGAATACTTCTTCTGTTGGAATGTTCGGATTAAACCATTTTCCATCTTCACTGTTTGCTCCGCCACCTTTCCATACATGATCATCAACTAGATCAAGCATTAAATCTGTGCCTGGTGCAGTATAGTGTAATGTTTTATAGCGTTTGTCATTTAATTGAACTACTTTTTCTTGTAAGAAATCATTATGATTTACCCAAGCTTCAACTGGATTTTCATTATCAACACGGCAAATTTTGAAAACTGAATCCCAAAGTAATTCCATTGCTTTATCAATCGATTCATTTGGATAAACTTTTTCTGCCCATTCTTTACATGGGATTGCAACGATTGACCAACGAATTCGGTCAGCCATCATATATTCACGATATTTATGTAATGCAGTATTAGCTGTTTTGTTAAATGTTGCAATACGCTTTGGATCGATTCCTTTTAATAATTCAGGATTTGGTGAAATAACTGAAAGAACTGCTCCACCATTTTCAGCTAAATCTTCCATAGCTGTTACTCTCCAAGCTGGAAATTCTCCAAAAACTTCATCTGGAGCTAATTCATATTTTGTACGTGTAACTACATCGTCATTCCAATCGATGTTTACATTTTTAGCTCCCGCCTCGTATGCATATTTTACAACTTTACGAACATATTCTGCAGCAATAATTGGTGCATTTATTTGTAATGTTTGACCTGGTACGATGTTAACTCCGCTTTTCACTGCAAGTTCAGCGTACTTCTCTAATAACTGATTAAATTGAGTCATTTAAGTCCCTCCATTTTAACGTTTTTAATAAAACAATCAACTAAATTATAATATAAAAAATTGAAAATTGGTACAAAAATAGACTGACTATTCATTTTTATTAAAAAAAATACTTCATCTAGTTAGATGAAGTACCTCTTTTAGGAAACTATATAGGTTTCATAACCATTTACATTTAAGAAGTTTTCAGCCTTTTCTCGGTCTCTTTCAGTTTGTAAACTAATCCTTAAAACACCAGGTAATCCTTCTCGCGATTCGATAATTCTTAAATTAGTAATACTTACTTGATGAATAGATAAAATTGTCGTAATATTTGCCAATTCTCCTACTCTATCCATTACATCAACATATAAGTCAAAATAACTTGGAATTGCACCGTTTGCTTTAGTTGGCATATTATCTCGAAAATCCTTAGATTCTTTAAAATATTGAAAGATTTCTTCATTATTCTGCTGATCAACTATCTGGTACATTTCTTTCATTTCATCTATCCAATTAGCGATTAGTGAAAGTAAAATTTCCTTATTCTGAATGACAATATCAGTCCACATTTTCGGACTACTTGAAGCAATTCTCGTAATATCCCTAAATCCTCCAGCAGCAAGTGCGGTTGTTAACGGTTCTTCTTTTGAATAGTTTTTAACTTGCTTCACTAGACTTGCAGCAATTAAATGTGGAAAATGACTTACGACCCCTGTAATTTTATCATGAGTTCCTTCATCTATTACGACGAAATGTGAGCCTGTCCCTTTTAACCAATCTTTTAGTTCATCAATTTGATCATCTGATGTAAGTTCACTCGGTGTCAAAATATAATATGCATTTTCAAACAAATGAACTTTTGCACTTTCGATTCCTGTCTTATGTGAGCCTGCCATTGGATGTCCGCCAATAAAGCAATATCCTTTATTAGTTAGAGGTCTTGAATGCTTCATGATTTCACTTTTTGTGCTACCTACATCAGTGATAATGACCCCATCCATTAGTTGAAACTCACTTAACTTATGAATATACTTTATTGACTCTTCAACTGGACAAGAAAATATGATGAGATGAGCTTTCTCGGCACACTCTTTAAGCTGCACCGAGATTTCATCAATAATTTGAATTTTTTTACCAATTTCAAGTTGTATTGCGTTTATATCAAATCCAATGATATTTGCGTCGTGCACTTTTTTTATTGCTAATGCGATAGACCCTCCAATTAAACCTGTTCCGATTAAGAGGACATTCTTTTTCAAGCCCTCACCGCCTATCTTTGCTTTGTTAGTAAGATTTAAGACTGTAGTTTTGCACGGAAATCTTTTAATTCAAACATGAATTCTTCAAACTGTGGTATATTCATTTGTTGTGCTGCATCAGATAATGCAACTGCTGGATCTGGATGTACTTCAGCCATAACTGCATCAGCCCCGATTGCTAACGCTGCTTTTGCTGTTGGTAATAATAAATCTTTTCGACCAGTAGAGTGTGTAACATCTACAACAACTGGTAAATGCGTTTCTTTCTTTAAAATTGGTACCGCAGAAATATCTAATGTATTTCTAGTTGCTTTCTCATAAGTTCTAATTCCTCTTTCACAAAGAATAATTTGGTCATTTCCTTGAGAAATAATGTATTCAGCTGCATTAATAAATTCTTCAATTGTTGCTGAAAGACCACGTTTTAGTAATACTGGTTTATTCACTTGACCAACCGTACGAAGTAAATCGAAGTTTTGCATGTTACGTGCGCCAATTTGAATTACATCTACATATTCTAAAGATGCTTCCACATCATTTGGATTTAATATTTCGCTAATTACCGCTAAATCAAATTCGTTAGCTACTTCTCTTAATATTTGTAATCCTTCATAGCCAAGACCTTGGAAATCATAAGGTGACGTTCTTGGCTTGAATGCTCCACCTCTCATCATTGTTAATCCTTGCTTTTTCATCGCTTCAGCGACAGCACGAACCTGTTCATAGCTTTCAACAGCACAAGGTCCCATAATGAAAGATTGTGAGCCATCACCTATTATTTCATTTTTAACTCTAACGATTGTATTTTCAGGTTTTTTCTTTCTAGATACTAAAAGCGCTTTTCTATGGTCATCCTCTTGAAGTTCAAGGCTGGCTTGGAAAATCGTCTTGAAAATATGTTGCATTGTAGACGTTTCAAATGGACCATTGTTCACATTTGCAATCATATCTAAAACTTCACGCTCACGAACTGGATCAAAACGTTTGATGCCATGTTTAATTTTTTGTTTTCCGATTTCTTGAACAACTTTTCCTCGCTCGTTTAATAACTCAACAATTTTTAAATTAATCTCATCAACCTTGTCACGTAATTGCACTAATTCATTGTTTGTACTCATTTCCCTTTTCCTCCCTAGTTTTGATTAACTTTTTACTATATTGCCAATACCACTCCTGTTAAATGCGGAAGTTAGTATGTAAAAAATGAAAATAAAAAGTCCCTACTGAATAAACAGTAGGGACGAATTAATCGCGGTACCACCCTAGTTGTGAACAATAAACTGTCCACCACTTCATTTTGATAACGATCAAACAATGACCGTTTCTATCTCGTTTAATCTGAAATAGAAATTGCTCCAAGAATGTAATTCAGCATATCTTATGTACTGACTCGCAGCGAACGTCAGCTCTCTAAAACAGTGAAGGTATGCCTACTGTGCCCTTTTCAAAGCAATATATTAAATTGTCAAAAGATTCCTTATAAAAGGTATTAATGAGGATTATAAAGCACCTTTTAATAGACTGTCAATGCATTTTTTTTCTAGAATATGTAACAATTTTGGAAAAGATACACCATAGTTGAAATGGTAGCGCTTACTATTTTCAACATTTTTTTTACTCTAGTTACAATATTTTTATGGTACAGACACACAGGCGGCCTTTGACTCATAAATATATAAATAACAACTTACCTTACCTTCCTTAGGAGTGATTATATGCCTGGTCTATTTACCGCTTTAAGTCTTTTCTTAAAAGAAGTGTTTGTGTTTGTTTCGTACGTAAAAAATAATGCTTTCCCTCAGCCACTATCACAAGCTGAAGAAACGCTCTATTTAAATCAAATGGCACAAGGTGACGGTGAAGCACGAAATTTATTAATCGAACATAACTTGCGACTTGTTGCACATATCGTCAAAAAATTTGAAAATACTGGTGAAGATGCCGAAGATTTAATCTCAATCGGAACGATTGGATTGATTAAAGCAATTGAAAGTTTTGTTCAAGGAAAAGGTACAAAATTAGCAACTTATGCAGCTCGCTGTATTGAAAATGAAATTTTAATGCATTTAAGAGCATTGAAAAAAACGAAGAAGGATGTATCACTACATGATCCTATTGGTCAAGATAAAGAGGGGAATGAAATCTCCTTATTAGACATTTTAAAAACAGAAACAGAGGATGTCGTTGACCAAATTCAATTAAATATGGAACTCGAAAAAATCAAACAATACATTAATATTTTGGATGAACGTGAAAAAGATGTCATCATTCAACGGTTTGGTATTGATATGGATAAGGAATTAACTCAACGTGAAATAGCCAAAAAATTAGGAATCTCACGAAGTTACGTATCTCGCATCGAAAAACGAGCATTAATGAAAATGTATCACGAATTTTTAAGAGCTGAAAAAGATAAGAAAAAAGATAAAAAATAAACCACTGTTTTTACAGTGGTTTTATGCTTGTTCCTCATTTTTTAGTTTACGGTGAAAATAATTCGATGTTAGAAATAAAGCTAATGAACTAATTAGCATTGTTATAACTATACCTTCAATTATCACAATCTTATGTTGGTTTAAGCCGTCCTTTGGAAGGAGAGTTCCAATGTAAAAAAAAGTAGCCAACGCTGTTGTTATTGCACCATAAGTTTTAAAATCATTTACTTTTGCTTGTAGCTTTTTAATATCCATGTTCTCTGCACCTTCCTCTCGTAATCTCTTAAACAAATGTAACATATTTTATTCATAATTGATTCAAGTAATTTTCTCCAATAAGGGTAAATGCAGGGGTTATTGGAAATAACAAAAAAAGTTCAACTCCATGAGTTGAACCTTTTTATTGTAGACCTTTTTTTATAAATTCAATTGTACGTTGGGTTTCCAGTTCTTCATCCCAAATAGGCGAATCTCCAAGAACTACTGTTGAGATAACGAGCCCGACTACACTTGAAATAATTAATCTCAAAATGGTTGGTACAGACATTTCACTTATTTGACCTTTATCAATAAATGATTGCAATACTACTGCAACTTTCGGATACATTTTTTCTTTAAATAATCTTTTTAGTTCTACTTGCATATCATCCTGAAATGGTATTTCTTGAATAATAATTTTAATAACCGCAGTGTTCTTTTTAGCAAAATCCATTCGATTTTTTATTAATGCCTTTAAAAAATCCTCGAATGTTTCATATTCCAAATGAAAAACTGCTTTTGAAAGACGATCCATTTCAAATGGAGCGATAGTCTTTACTAGAGTAGGTTTAATAATACTTTTTAATAAATCCTTTTTAGTTTTAAAGTATCGAAAAATTGTACCTTCAGCTACATTCGCTTTTTTCGCAATTTCATTTGTTGATGTGCTAACAAACCCTTTTTCTGCGAAAATTTCGATAGCAGCTTCTAATATTTTGATTTCTTTCTCATTCATTTCTTGTAATTTTTCTAGTGGTAAAAAATCTTCTAATTTAATTGGTAACACTCCCTAAATAGAACGCTGTTTCTTCAATGCAAATATATTTAATACGATGAAAAGTAGTGAAAAACCAAGAAGTATCGCTAATTGTAACGCAACATCGATAAGGGACTGTCCTTTAATCATTATTCCTCTGAGTGCTTCCGCTCCATAAGTTAATGGTAAAATCCCTCCAATGATCTTAAACCAATCAGGTAAAAATGCTGTTGAAAAAATACCAGAAAAAAGGATTTGTGGGACAGCGATTACCGGAATAAATTGTACAACTTGAAACTCATTATTAGCATATGCAGATAATAACATGCCAAGTGTTAATGCTGTTAATGACAATAAAATATTGACTACACAAACTTCCCACGCGTTTCCTACATTATACATATCTAATACACTGATTGAAAAGACAGTAATAATAAGAGATTGAATTAATGCAAAAAATCCAAATCCTAAAATATAACCAAAAACGATTTCCCATCTTTTCACAGGGGTTACAAGTAATCGTTCAAGAGTTGTTGTTAAACGCTCTCTTACAAATGAAACACCGGCTAATATAAATACAAACAAGAAGGAGAAGAATCCAATAAAAATTGGACCAATTGAATCAAATGATTCCATATTTTTACTACCATATATAGGATCCAGTACTAGTTTCACATTTGAAGGAGTCATTTTTTTAGTTGCATCTTGTATTGAAGCAATTACCGCAGATGTTCTAGCTGTATCTGTACCTTCAAATTGTACAATTATTTTACCCTCTGTAAAAATCACAGCTCCATCAATTTTTTTATCCTTTAGCTGACCTTTAATTTCCGATCGATTGACGTTTACAACTTTTGCATAATCACCAATTACGTTTTCAAAAACAGGAGGTGCATCCACTAATGCTAATTTTGGTTTCGTATCGTCTTGCTTCAAAATATAGGAAAATAAGAACAATAATACAACCGGAGCCACAAAAATCATTGCAAGTGATCGTTTATCTTTTAAAAATTGCTTAATGATTCGTTTAGAAATTGCAAAGACTCTCATGAACTCACCTCATTTTTAAAATACAAATCTTCAATTTTTCCATTTTCAGAAATTGAAATTAAGTTCTCAGTTGTGTCGAGAGCGATTAACTCACCTTCGCGGATTAAAGCAATTCGCTCACATTTTTCGGCCTCTTCCATAATGTGAGTAGTTATAATAATTGTTGTTCCTTGTTCTTTCATTTCGAAAAACTGTTTCCAAATTTGTTTTCTTAGCACTGGATCTATTCCAACAGTAGGTTCATCCAAAATCAATAATGTTGGTTTATGAAGAATCGCAATTGCAAGAGAAAGTCGTTTTTTCATTCCCCCAGAATATTGATTAACATGTTTATTTAATGATTCTTCCAATCCTACTATTTTTGCTACGTCTTGAATTCTAGTTTTTAGACCCTCACCTTTTAAATTATATAAAGCTCCAAAAAAACTTAAATTATCGAACCCTGTTAAATCAGTGTATAATGCATCAGATTGACCCATATAACCTATTGAAGATAATACCGAAAAATTCGGCATTTCTTTTCCATATACTAAAACATCGCCTTTAGAGCATTTATCGATTCCCGCAATTAATTTTATTAAAGTCGTTTTTCCTGAACCGGAAGGACCTAATATCCCAAAAATTTCTCCCTCACCAATATTTATTGAAATATTTTTAAGTACTGCTTTCTTCCCAAAAAGTCGATCTACTTGATGAATATGAACAACATCGCTCATCATAATCCTCCGTTCAAATGGTATTCATGCCACATTTTCAAAAAAATGAGTGAGTACTCACTATAATAATAGTCAATTCGTTAATTGAGGTCAATAAAAAAGTGAGTACTCACTCAATTATATTTCATAAAAAAATAAAAATGCCTTTAGATTAAGATCTAAAGGCATTCTAACTAAACTTATAGTGCTTTAATCATTTCTTCAACCATTAAAGTTGAGTTAACAGCAGCAGTATGAATAAACTGATCAAATGAAATATTTGATTCTTTTCCAGCTATATCAGATAGTGCTCGAGTTACAACAAACGGTACCTTAAATGCATAGCAAACTTGTGCAATAGCAGCAGCTTCCATCTCCACAGCATAAAGATCGCCAAATTTACCTTTTACAAATTCTACTCTTACAGGATCGCTCATAAATGAATCACCAGTAACGATTAATCCTTCCACTACTTGGATGCCATTAATTTTTTCTGCACATTTTTTTGCAATCTCTTTTAATTTCTCATCAGATGGAAATGCAGCTGGCATACCAGGTACTTGCCCATACTCGTAGTTGAACGCAGTTACATCAACATCGTGATGACGTACTTCTGTTGAAATGACAACATCTCCAACATTTAAATCCGTATGTAGGCCACCTGCTGATCCTGTGTTGATAACAACATCGGGCTGATATTTTTCTAATAAAATTGCAGTTGCCATTGCAGCATTAACTTTTCCAATACCTGACTTTAATAAAACAACTTCTTTACCTTCGTATGTACCTACATTATATTCAGATCCTGCGATTACTTCTTTTTTTAAGTTATCTAATTTATCTCGTAGTACATGTACTTCTTCTTCCATTGCACCAATTATAGCTATTTTCATTTAAAATTCCCTACTTTCTATCAAACTTTATCCATTTTACCATACACAAACAAATCCTACATCTTGTAAGTTACGCTTTTTTGATGCAGGAATGTTCTATGTCTTTTATTATTTATTATTTAGTAAACTTTGTTGCCAATAATCACGGGATATTGTGGATTTCCACCTCTAGATGCTCGCTTTCCGCGGGTCAGACGGTGTGCCTCCTGGGCTGTGTTACGGCGGGACATCATGGTTTTACATGCCTAGCTTATTATCACTGCGTGGCCTCACCTTCCCACTACTCCCACATCAGTATCTTTCCTTCAGCTCCAATTATTTTCATTATCAAAAAGTATGCTTTAACAAAACCTTTTTAAAACTCTATCATTTAGAAAAGAACCTAATATTTTAATTCTTTCACTTCTTGAACTAAAATTGGTAACCAGCCTTTTTGATCAACCCAATGTAAATAAACAATATATTTATATGACAAGTCTGTAGTTGCTACAAAAACTTTAACACTTTGTTCATCATAGCCTTTACTTAAGTGCCAGACTGAAAAATCTTCTTTTGTTAATAAAATAGCATTTGAAACTGCTTCTTCCATCTCATAAAAATCTTGTGAGTGAAAACTATATTGTACTGTATGAGGTCCATTTTGGGATGTAATCGTTGGTTTCCATTCATTCACAGTTGATTGAATAATATTGTCATCATTATTCGAATCTTTTATGATTTTATTTACTTTCTCACGGTAGTTAGTTTGATACTGATTCGGCTCATCTACTGCAATAGGCTCAGCTTTCACAACTGGGGTAGTTTGCTCTGCCTTTGCTAATTTAGGTTTTATTTTTTGATCATTGATATAAGGCGTGATAATTTTTACACCTAAATAAATAATTCCAATAAATAAAGGAATGAAAAATATTGTAAAAAAATAGTTTCCTCTTCGTTCTTTTCTAAATTTTCGAACCCTACGATTTGATTCTATTGAAGTCATTTACAAAATCCCCCAAAAACAACTAATTTTCCCCATTTTATCATAGAGTCTAGTAATACAAAATAGGTTATTTTGTGTGGGTTTTGTCGTAGCTATGAATAGAATTTACTAAATTTACAACTGAATCAGATGTAGAAGTTACTTCATCTCTCACATTTAAACTAACTATTGCAATCGCATATCTTGGATTCTCATATGGAAAATATCCGGCAAACCACTTATTTTGTTCTATTATTTTATCTTTTACTTTTTTTGTTTCTGCAGTACCACTCTTTCCTGCTACAGTATAAGGTAAACTATTATACCTTCTGCCTGTCCCTTTATCACTCGTTACAACACCGCGAAGTAATTCCCTTAACTTTTTCATTGAATCAGGAGAAAGATAATCATCGGAAAGAGGTTGATCTTCAAAGTTAAACATTTCAGTCCCATTTTTATATAAAACAGAATCAACTACTTTCACTTCTTTTGGTGTTCCCCCTCTTGCAATTGTAGCCATCATATTCGCTACTGCTAACGGTGTCACCTTTACATCCTTTTGTCCGATGGATGTATTTCTTAATCCTTCATAAGGCTTATTGCCACCAAAGATCGTTGATTTCGCTTCATTTTGAAATTGACTAAAACTTGCTTCATGATACACTGACCCCGTCCAACCAACAGGCCCATTTAACCCTAATTTATCAGCATATGTTTCAAACATATCTTTATTTTTAAGAGATAATTGTTGACCTACTTGGCCAAAAGTATAATTACAACTTACGTAAAAACTTTCTTGGAATGTTAAATTACCTTTTCTCTTCTTCTCATCATTTTCATACTCGCCTCTAAGATTATTATTACAATTATAAAGTTTATTTTGTTGAACGATTCCTTGATCAATTGCGGCTGCAGCGACAACCGTTTTAAAGACTGAACCTGGCGTGTTTGCCTGCAAAGCAAAATTGGTTGCGGTATTATCATTTTCTGTAAATAAATTTTTAAAATTCATTGCCGGTCTACTAACCATAGCTAGTAGCTTATTAGTCTTTACATCAATTAAAACTGCAGCGCCTTTTTGAAGTTTAGCCTTATCAACAGACTGTTCCAATATTTTCTGTAAATCTTTATCAATTGTAGTAGACAATGATACTGGATAAAACGGATTACTAGGCTTAGCATATTTCACTTCATTTCCAAACATCGGCTTTCCTAGATTATCAACATGAAGCATTAGATTTGATGTACCATCTGATTTTAAAAACTCTTCAAATTGAGCTTCTAACCCGATTACACCAAATTCCTTTGGCTTAAAGTCTCGATCACTTTCATATTGTTTTTCATATTGTTCCTTATTCTCTCTAGCGATTCCAATCAAATGCTCAGCTAATTGTTGATCATCTTTATCTTGTGAAAGCATAGAGATTAATCCAGAAACGTGTAAATTATTAATTTGATCAATTTTCTCAGATGTTAATTCCTTTGTAATTCCGGTTAGTGTAAAAGGTTCCTTTTTTCCAATAAATTGATTTTTTATTTCATATTCAGGTACGCCAGTTATTTCAGATAACTTCCTGATTGGCCAATCAATACTTTTTAAAAATGGAAATAAAATTACTTTTGGGGTGTAAGCAGCACTGAGTAGTTTCCCATTGTGATCCAATATTTTTCCTCGTCCATTATCAATTCTAAATTGAAAAGTTCTTTGAGCTACACTACGTTCAATCAAATTGACATGACTCGATCCAAAGTTTTTTTGATGTAACACACCTATATCTAAACATCTTAATAAAATAATGCCAAATAATAATGAAAACAAGGCCAATACGGCCTTTAATCGCTTATGCATAAAAAAACACCTCATCTACATTGTAGACGGGGTGTTCTTTTTTCAAACTTAAATATTCACTTTTTAATCATTAGTTAATTATTTAACAGCAATAATTCGAACCTGCATGTCTCCACCTGGAGTAGATACAGTCACTTCTTCGCCGACCTTTTTACCTAATAAGCTTCTAGCAATAGGTGAGTCATTTGAAATTTTACCTTCAAATGGATCAGCTTCAGCGCTACCTACGATTGAGTAAGTTTCTTCGTCACCAGCTGGTAGTTCTAAAAATGTTACTGTTTTCCCTAAAGCTACTGTATCAGAAGCTTCGTTGCTTTCAGTAATAATTTCAGCATTACGAATCATATTCTCTAAAGTTGTAATACGACCTTCAACAAATGCTTGCTCGTCTTTTGCAGCATCGTATTCAGAGTTCTCTGAAAGGTCACCAAAGCTACGAGCAATTTTAATACGCTCTACAACCTCAGCACGTTTTACAGTTTTTAATGTTTCTAATTCTTGTTCTAATTTTTGTTTCCCAGCTAAAGTCATTGGGAATTTTTTTTCAATAGCCATTTTGTACACTCCTTTTAGTATCCACCGTTTCTTTATGTAGAATTTCTAAATTATGCTTATACAAATTAGTTGTACAAACAGTGTATGAGATTAAATAATCATTCATTCTTATTTTGAAAACGCATTCTTTTATATAGAAAGATGAAGAAGTTATTTCTTCTCCATCTTTCTAACTTATGTTTTAAGTATTATTCTCTCATATGAAGGTATTATAATACACTTACTCTTTCAAGTATAGTCTGAATTTTTGTAGCCATTAGGTCAATTGCCACAAAGTTTTGGCCACCTTCTGGGATAATAATATCAGCAAATTTCTTTGATGGTTCACAGAATGAATTATGCATAGGTCGAACAACATTTACATATTGTTCAACTACTGAATCAACTGTTCTACCTCGTTCTTTAATATCACGCTGTATTCTTCGAAGGATTCGTAAATCAGCGTCTGTATCTACGAAAATTTTAATGTCCATTAAGTCACGTAATCGCTCATCTTCTAGAACTAAAATACCTTCTAAAATAATCACTTCTTTTGGTTCAACAGGGATTGTTTCTGAAGATCTTGTATGAATTGTATAATCATACACAGGTTTTTCAATTGCCTTATATTGTAATAAATCATTGATATGCTCTATAAATAGATCATTATCAAATGCTAATGGATGATCGTAATTTGTTTTTAATCTTTCTTCCATAGGTAAGTGAGTTTGATCTCTATAATAAGAATCTTGTTGAATCATTAAAATAGAATGACCTTTAAATTGGTCATATATTGCTTTAGTTACAGATGTTTTACCAGAGCCGGTTCCTCCAGCAATACCAATTACAATGGGCTTATTCCCCATACTTCAATCCCTCTTTCTTATCAAACTAACTTTTTTCTCATCATGTTATATGGATACACTTTTTGATCAACTTTAATCTTTACGATTTGTAAAGGATGTCTAGCAGCGTCTAATTCCGTACCTTCTTCATCAACTATTACTCCAACAGTTTGTTTGAAGTTTTCAAGCTCAGGACCAAAGAATTCAATTTGATCACCAGGCTTAAAGTAGTTACGTTGTTGAATCGTAGCGATTCCCGTTTGTTCATCATAGTCTAATACAAGTCCTGCAAAATCATACGTTGTTTTTTTGCTATGATTTCCATACATTTGCTCTTTCATTCCAGGGAATCCTTCAAAGAATGAAGAAGCTGTGTCGCGATTAGCACATTTATCTAATTCTTCAACCCATTCTTCTTTAAATTCAAAGTTATCTGGATCTGCACAATATGCATCAATAATTTTACGGTAAACACTCACAACTGTAGCAACATAATGAATTGATTTCATTCGGCCTTCAATTTTTAAGCTATCTACGCCAATTTCAATAAATTTTGGAATTGATTTTAATAAGTTTAAGTCTTTTGGACTCATCGCAAATGGTGCGTCTTCTTCTTCGAATAGTGCATTTTCATTAGCATGTTGATTTTGAGAATCTGTTTGAACTAGATCATAATCCCATCTACATGATTGACAGCAACCACCACGGTTTGAATCACGTGCTGTCATATGATTACTTAAAGTACAACGTCCAGAATAAGCAATACACATTGCCCCATGTATAAATGTTTCTATCTCAACATCTACTCTTTCTTTTATTTCTTTAATTTCTTCGTAGCTTGTCTCACGCGCTAAAACTAAACGATGTAGACCTTCTTCTTTCCAATATTGTGCTGCACGATAATTGGAAAGTGATTGTTGAGTACTTAAATGTACTTCTAATTTAGGAGCTGCTTGTTTACAAGTTTCGATGATATACGGGTCTGCAACGATGATTCCTGTTACACCTGCACCCTCAATTCCTTGTAAATACTCCTCAAGGCCATCCATATTCTCATTGTGAGCAAAAATATTTGTCGTTACATAAATTTTCGCATTATATTTGTTCGCAAATTCAACACCTTCAGCCATTTCTTCAATTGAGAAGTTATCTGCATTCGAACGTAATCCGAACTCTCTACCGCCAATAAATACGGCATCTGCACCATATCTTACCGCAATTTTTAATTTCTCAAGATTTCCAGCCGGTGCCAATAGTTCAGGTTTCTTTACAATAATACGTTTGCCATCAACTATTTTATCTAATTGTCCAATTGCCATTTTTCTTCCTCCCTACGATTTTATATTATGTGAACAAGTTCTTTATTTTTTTTATTGATTCAATCAAGTTTAGCCCTCTTAGGATGAAGACATGCGTGGGTTATGACAATACGTCATGGTTTCCGGATGCCTTCTTATCGGGGCTGACCAAGCCGCTTCCACTTTTCGTTTAATACACAGTTTCTTTAAAGAAGAATCCTGTATCTAGTGGACGATTGATTGGTTGAATTGCTTCAATTTTTTCGAAAAGCTCGTCTTTGATTTCTTCGTATGCATCTCGATCTTCTACACATAAGTCGATTGCTTTTCTGTATAGCTTTGTTACTTCTACGATATATTCAGATGATTTTAGAATGCCATCAATTTTAAACGAATCAATTCCTGCTTCAATTAGGTCTTCTAATTCGTTAACAATACAAATATCATTTGGACTCATAATATGAGTTCCATTTACGTCTTCGTAAATTGGATATTTATTATTACGTTCATGGTCAACTAAAAACATATTTTCTTCATATTTTTTTTGTTGAATGATTTCTAAGTTTTTCCCTTGGTACTCAAAATAGTTACCTACTAATGAACGCTTTGATTGGAACATACAAGTCATTCCGTGAACTTGCACTTCAATTTCAAGTTCAGCATTTTCTTTTATTTCTGAAACAGCATCAAAACCAAGTTCTCTTGCAAGAACTGCACGTTTTGCACCGCGTTTACCCCAATAATTACAAGTAAACCAGTTTGTAGCAGTCGTTTCAGTGTTCCAATGTAATTTCATAGTTGGAGCAACTTGTCTTACAGACATTAGTACAGCTGGGTCTCCAAAAACAATCGCATCTACATTTGCATCACTTAGGAAAGCAATATATTCATCTAATTCATCAAGAATTTCATTATGATAGACTCCGTTCATTGCTACATAAACTTTAACGTCTTTTTTGTGAGCAATTTCAACTGCTTCTTTGATCGCTTCACGGTTAAATTCACCTGCTAAACGCAATCCATAACGTTGTTCTCCAATAATAATAGCATCAGCACCTGCATCTGCTAGTTGATCTATATCGTTTACGTTTGTTGGTGTAACTAATAATTCAGGCTTGAACATTGTTAACTCCCCTTTTCTTACTGATGGCAACTCCATCACCAATTGGTATTATTGTCGAGTCATACTCTGGGTGATTCATTAGCCATTCATTATAATTTTGAATCTTTTTTATTAATGCACGTTTACGTCGATCATCAACGATTTCTGGGCTTTCAGCAACATGTCCTTTGAATAAAACATTATCTGAAATGATCACACCTCTTTCAGATAATAATGGTGCATAGAGCTCAAAGAATTTCTGGTATTGACCTTTCGCAGCATCGATAAAAATCACATCGAATTGTCTGTTGTCAGGCAATTGTTCCTTTAGCAGTAAAGCATCTCCTTCTAGAAGTAAGATTCGACTACTATAACCACTTTTTTCTATATACTCTTTTGCTTTTCGAATCCGCTCAGCATTTCGTTCCATCGTTACAATTTTTACATCTGGAAACTCTTTAGCCATCCGAATACTTGAATATCCTATCGCACATCCTATTTCTAATATGGAAGTTGGCTGTATTAAATAAAGTAATCCAAGCATAAATTCCATGCCTGCTTTATCCATAATTGGAACATGTTGCTCCATTGCGTAATTTTCCATTTCTACTATAAAAGGTTCTCTATGTTTATAAAAATTCGCCAAGTATTGACGAACTAAAACTTCATTCATTGCTTATAAAGCCTCCAATAGAAATACAACCTTGTAAAAAACAAGGTGTAAGTACAAATTTCCTGTATCTGAATTTAATTAGACCCGTAATATTCTAACATAAAAAAAAGACCCTTGGCTAGTACCAAGAATAGTAACAACGTTTTCACAAATATTTATATACAAAATTCCTCAGTGTAATCCATGAAATCACTGAGGAATTTGCTATTTTTTATACAAGTATTGCCAACTTCTTATTTTATATGCTTTTCTTTTTCTGTATTATGCTCTTTTAATGATTTAGTAAAGATTACTTTACCTTCTTTATTTGCTAAGAAATATAAATAATCAGACTTAGCCGGCTGTAATGCTGCTTCAATACTTTCAATACCCGCACTAGCAATCGGACCGACTGGCAAACCTTTTATATAATAAGTATTATATGGTGACTTCACTTCTAAATCTTTATATAGTACACGCGATTTATGTTTACCTAATGCATATAAAACAGTTGGATCTGTTTGTAAAGGCATACCAATATCAAGACGATTATAAAAAACGCTTGAAATTAGTTTTCGATCGGTTAATTTATTGGCTTCTTCTTCAATTAATGAAGCCATTGTTAACGTTTTATGAGGTGACAATTTTTTTGCATTCATCTCATCTTTATATTTAGTTAAAACACTCTCTGTTTGATTTAACATCGGTGCGATTATATCTTCTAAACTTGGTTTAAATTCACCATATAGATATGTTGATGGATATAAATAGCCTTCTAATGGATAACGAATTCCTTCTTTAAAAATCTCATTAGTTAATAAATCAGGATATTTTTTTTGTAATGATTCTATGAAAGATTTATCATTCAACTGTTTTAATACAGTTGCTTGATCTAATTTAAATTCCTTAGCAATAATACCTGCTATTTCTATAAATTGTGTACCTTCTGGGATCATTAAATCCTTCACCGCAACCTGGTATTTCCCACCTATTTGAAGATGATTAACGATTGTTTTAATACCTTGTGATTGATTAAAATTATAGTTACCCGCTTTTAAACTAGCTTTATTATGTAATTTCACGTAGATTTTAAATACTTCAGTATTTTTTATTAGTTTTTCCTTTTTAAAAATAGTTGCAATATCTCCAACCGAACTTCCTTCAGGTATAATGATTAGTTTATTATGTTTATTCGAAGAATTGACAGGCATTAACATATATTTGTATGCAGCAAGTCCAGCAGCAAGTAAAACAAATAAAGTAAGAATTACAGAGAAAATAATTCGTTTAACACTACTCTTTTTGTTTGAATTTTTAAGTCTTTTTTTATCAAAATCATTAAAAGCCATTAACCTACCTCCTATTTCACGTATAGTATACTACAAATACTCTAAAAATCGGCAATATTCTACATAAAAAAGGCTATTTCCGTAAACATATATGCTATTAAAAAAGTATTTCGTGGATTTCCACATCAGGTTGCTCGCTTTACGTAGGGCGTGCAATGAGTCTCCTCGACCAGTCTGCGGGGCCACACCTTACGTGCTAATCACCTTATTTACAGATTGTATAAAAAACCTATTTAAAAACAACAAACTTTTAGAAAAGAATCTAAAAAAAAATGCTAAACACTTTTTAAAAGTGTCTAGCATTTTCAAAAAGGGAATTATTATTCTCCTTCTTCTTCGTCAAAGAATGTATTAAGTACTTCTTCAACCATTTCCCACTCTTCATCAGATTCGATTGGATATAATTCTCCATCTTCTCCATCTTCTGCAGGAATGAAACTAGAAGCATGGTAGACTGGGTCTCCATCTTCATCAAATTCTTGTCCAACTGGACTGTAAATTACATATGATTTACCGTAATCATCTGATTCGAAAGTTAAAATAATATTACAAAGAATCTCACTGCCTTCTTCATCGATGATTGTAATTTGTCTTTCTTCACCGTGTTCCATCTGTATCACCTCGATATCATTAATCCTTTTATGTATAAGTATAAAAGTGAATACGTGGAGCTTGTTTAACCAAGCCACCACTTTCATTGTCCAGTTTCAGCGCCTATCACCTCAAGGTCAAATGGCCAACATGATGTTGTTCATGCATTAGTGACGACAAGACGTCACAATTTTAGCATACCTCCCTTAGAGAACAAGGCGCTTACACTTTTCTATATCACTTTATACTATCCAGGTAGTTTTGTAAAATAACTACTGCTGCCATCTTATCGATTACTTGTTTTCTTTTTTTGCGACTTACATCAGCTGAAATTAGAAAACGTTCAGCAGCCATCGTTGAAAGTCTTTCATCCCATAGTATAACCGGAAGTTTGAATTCTTCTTCAATCATTTTTGCAAAACGTTGACATGCTTCACCACGTTCTCCAATACTTCCATTCATATTTTTAGGTAGGCCGACAATAACTTTGTCTATTTCGTAGCTGACGATGATTTCATTCAAACGGTCTAGTCCAAACATTTGGCGTTCTTCGTTAATTTTAACGGTCTCAATTCCTTGAGCAGTCCAACCAAGTGCATCACTAACAGCTACACCTATTGTTTTAGTTCCTACATCTAGCCCAAGTGCTCTCATTAGTTATTCTCCACGATGTTGTTGTAAGTAAGATTTTACTAGTTCTTCAATAATTTCATCACGCTCAAGTTTTTTCATCATACTTCTTGCGTCATTGTGACGAGGAATGTATGCAGGATCACCTGATAATAAGTATCCTACAATTTGATTAATTGGATTATAGCCCTTTTCTTGTAGCGCATCATGAACCTTTAATAATACTTCATTAACTCGAATATCTTGACTTTCATCTTGTAAACTAAACTTCATCGTTTTATCAAATGAATCCATACAAGGCACCCCACTTATCCGCATATTTTTAGGTAATCCTATTGTACCATTTTATATGGTAGTTTACGAATTAACTAAATACTAACGTTTCTATCTGTTATTGTACACAAAAACTTTATTATTTAGAAATTGTTGCCATCCATTGTTCAACAAATGCAACTGCTTCATCAAGTTTTGAAGGATCTTTACCACCAGCTTGAGCCATATCTGGACGGCCACCGCCACCTCCGCCACATATTGTAGCTGCTTCTTTTATTAGATTTCCTGCATGATAACCTTGGCCAACTAAGTCTTTTGTTACACCTGCAATTAAGTTTACTTTTCCATCATTTGCAGATCCAAGCAGTACAACTACTGAACCAAGTTTATTTTTCAGGTCATCGACCATTGTTCGAAGGCTATTCATATCTGCACCATTCACTTTTGCAGCAACAAATTTCACTCCATTTACTTCTTTTACATTGTTACTAATATTCCCTGCTTCAATGTTACTTAATTTTGAAGAAAGTGATTCATTTTCTTTTTGTACTTGTTTTAAGTCCGATTGTAAAATTTCAATTCGAGAAACAACATCTTTAGTATTTGATTTTAAAAGTGTAGCTGCATCCTTTAATTGACCAATTTGTTCTTGCATATATTCATAAGCAGCTTTACCTGTTACAGCTTCGATACGTCGAGTACCCGCGCCGATACCTGATTCAGAAATAATTTTAAATGTGCCAATTGATGATGTGTTATCAACATGACATCCACCACAAAGCTCTAGACTGTAATCACCTACTTGAACGACTCTTACTACATCGCCGTATTTCTCACCGAATAATGCCATCGCTCCCATAGCTTTTGCTTCAGAAATAGCTTTTTCAGAAATTTGTACTGGAATGCTATCCCAAATTTTTTCATTAACGATTTTCTCAATGATTTCAAGCTCTTCAGGTTGAACCTGACCAAAATGAGAAAAATCAAAACGAAGTCGTTCTTGGTTAACTAATGAACCTGCTTGGTTTACATGTGTTCCTAAAGTATCTTTTAAAGCTTGGTGTAGTAAATGTGTTGCTGTATGATTTTTAACAATGCTTGAGCGATTTGATTTATTGATTGTAGAAGTTACTTTTGTTCCAACAGAAAGCGCACCTTCAACAACTTTAACGCGATGTAAATTTTGACCGTTTGGTGCTTTTTGAACATCGAGAATTTCAACTTTTAATCCAGTTGCCGTTAACGTACCGCGGTCTGCAATTTGACCTCCGCTTTCAGCATAAAATGGTGTGACATCAAGAATGAGATGAGCTTCTTCACCGTTTGCTACATCGTCAACCCTTTCACCGTCTTTCACTAATACTAGAACAGTTGATTCTACTGTACCTTCACTGTAGCCAACAAAAGTTGAAACTTCTTTAATCTCACGAAGTGCTTCACTTTGTACTTGCATTGAATCAACGTCTTGACGTGCAGCACGAGCACGGTCACGTTGTTTCTCCATTTCTACTTCAAAACCTTCATGATCTACAGTTAATCCTTCTTCTTCTGCGTATTCTTCCGTTAATTCAATTGGGAAACCATACGTATCATAAAGTTTAAATACATCTTCACCTTTAATAACTGTACTTCCTTGAGCCTTCGCATCTTTCATGACAGTAGTTAATAGTGATAACCCTTCGTGTAATGTTTCATGGAAGCGCTCTTCTTCGTTTTTAATCACCTTTTGAATAAAAGGTACTTTTTCTTTTACGTTTGGATAATAGCTTTCCATAATTTCTGCTACAACAGGAACTAGTTCAAACATAAATGGACGTTCAACACCTAATTTCTTAGCAAAACGAACAGCTCGACGAATTAAACGACGTAACACATATCCTCTACCTTCATTGGATGGAAGTGCACCATCAGCTACAGCAAAAGAAACTGTACGAATATGGTCTGCAATTACTTTAAATGCAGTATCTTTGTCTAATTGACCTGCACGATATTTTTCACCAGAAATTGTTTCAACAACATTGATAATTGGCATAAATAAGTCAGTGTCAAAGTTTGTATCAACTTCTTGTAATACACTAGCCATACGTTCTAAGCCCATTCCAGTATCAATATTTTTATTTGGAAGCTCTGGGTATTCTTTTCTATCTAATCCATCTTTTGAATTATATTGTGAAAATACGATATTCCAAATTTCTAAATAACGGTCATTTTCTAAGTCTTCTTTTAATAATTTAATTCCAACGTTTTCCGAATCATACTTTGTTCCTCTGTCATAGAAAATTTCAGTACATGGTCCACATGGCCCTTCACCAATTTCCCAGAAATTCCCTTCTAAAAGAATAATATGTTCTGGATCTAACCCTAAACGAATCCATAAATCATACGTTTCTTTATCTTCTGGGTAGACGGTTACATATAATTTTTCTTTCTCAAAACCAAACCATTCAGCAGAAGTTAAAAGTTCCCAACCCCAAGCAACTGCTTCTTCACGGAAGTAATCTCCAATTGAAAAGTTACCTAACATTTCAAAGAAAGTATGATGACGTGCCGTTTTCCCAACATTCTCGATGTCATTTGTTCGAATCGATTTTTGAGAGTTTGTAATTCTTGGATTTTCAGGAATTACTCGACCATCAAAATATTTTTTCAATGTAGCAACACCACTATTTATCCATAATAAAGTTGGATCATCTTTTGGTACTAAAGATGCACTTGGTTCAACCGAGTGACCTTTTTGCTTAAAGAAGTCTAAATACATTTGACGAATCTGAGCAGCAGTTAGCTTTTTCATAAAAAATACCTCCAAAAGGATAAAATTTAATTTTAATTTAATGTACAAAATGCTTTAAAAAACAAAAAAATCCCGTCCCTAAAACAGGGACGAGATGTACTCGCGATACCACCCTGATTATGAATAGAAAGCAATTTTGCTTAGGCAATTCGATTGCCTCGAAGTCTATTCATCACCTCAAGAGACCGTAACGTGGTCAGACGTCAGTGATTAGCTGCATTCAGGAGTAGCTTTTCTGTCACCCTTCATTAAAAGTTTCTTTCAGCCGTGGAAACTTCTCTCTACGCAAATGCTTTAATGGTCTGTGACATACTTTTTCCTTCAAAATTTTGCGAATTTTTATTGTATGAAAAAATAGTATCATTGTAAAAATTGAAAGTCAAGATGAGAGACGATGTTTTCTATACTTGAAATAACGAATTACGGAAATTAACACAACTAAAGCGGGAACTGCAATAATTAATCCCATAAATCCAGCAATTTCACCTCCAAGTATTAGAGTGAACATAATTATTACTGGGTGAGTATGAATCGATTTCCCAATTATGAGAGGAGATAATAAGTTTCCTTCGATTAATTGTAAGACGATTAATATAATACCTACGCGAATTAATAGACTAGTTCCTTCTGAAGCTGCTAAAAACAAAGTAGGTAATGCGCCAATAATTGGCCCAAAGTATGGAATGATATCCGTTATACCAATTATAACCCCTAACACTAAAGCATATTTCATTCTACCAATCCATAAAAACATAGTCGCCATCACAAATAATAAAAAACAAACTAAAATTTGTCCTCTAATATATTTGCCGAAAGTATCATTTAGTTCCCTTGCTAAACCTTTTGTTTCGTTTCTCCATTTTTTTGGAATCATTTTTAAGAATATATCAGATAAAAGTTTATAATCCTTTAAAAAGTAAAAAACGATAAATGGAATGATAAAAATTGATATGAAATTGTTTACTACTTGTTTCATCCATTCTCCAGAACGGTTGACGAGTGATAAACCTAATAGTTCAGCTTTATTTATCATTAAATCGATCCGAGTGTGTAAAAATATAGGCATCCTTGAAGTTTTGCGTTCGATTTTATATAAGAAGCTATCGTAAAGGGAAAGTACTTTTGGGAAAGATTTAAGAATATCATTATATTGTTGTTTAAATACAGGAAATAACAAATATAAGCTTAATGCGAAGCCTCCAAAGAACAATAAATAAATTAACAGAATTGCAAATACTCTTCTTAACCCTTTTTTATGGATATACTCAACTGCAGGGTGCAATAAGTATGCTATTATCAATCCAATTAAAAAAGGAACCATCGATTTTATAATACCAATTACAATATGTAAGTAAACCGGTTTTAAATAATAAAATACGATTCCTACTAATCCTATTAATAAGATTAAACTTAATCGATAAATCCATTTTAATTTTAATCCGTCCATAAAAAACCTCCATACTTATAGTAGTATGAAGGTTTTTTGTTTAAATTATTCCTTTTTGCAGGAACCTTAACTTCCCATTATTCAGCAGGAGGAGTGTCGTGGATTCTCTGTTTAAATATTCTAGGCTGATATCGAGATTTGTAGATTTACACTTCAGGATGCTCGCTTTCCGTGGGGCCTGAGTTGAGTCTCCTTGGCCCACACGATGTGGGTCATGCATGCGTTACGACAGGACGTCATGGTATTAGCATGCCTACCTTTTGACCACTGCGGGGTCTCATCTATCCCTCCACAGGTGTCTCGCACCTTCCGCTCCAATCAATTTCTTTATTCACTGTTTACTTTTACAAAATTCTAAAACATAAAATTTAATAAAACAAAGTCTTGTTTTAACACTTTCTTAGAAAGTTTTCAAAATCCTCTTTTTTGACCACATTTAATATACTTTTCACGCCAGTTTCCTTTTCGATAAGTGCAAGTTCGTTTGGAAATTCTTTCTCAACATTGAAGGTCATATATGGTAATTTTTCTTGTGCACGTCTCGAACGAGTATTGGATTCTTTTGCTCCAGCAAATACATAATCCATCTTTAGTTCTTCAAATGCAATTTTCAAAATTTCAATTTTTGAAGCTTCATTATAACCACGACCCCAAAAAGGCACGCCGATCCAAGTACCAATATGACATATTCCATCGCCACGATCTATTTGTTTAAGTACGGTATGTCCGATTACTTCATTATTTTCATTCAAAATCACTCGTGAGATTACTCTACCTTCGTTATCTTCCTTAACAATAAATTTGATAAATTCAATTGTGTCCTCTACTTTTTCGATTTTTAATCCTAGAGGATCCTTCACGCCTGGATCAATCGTTAGTTCGAAAATTCGATGTGCAAATTTCAAGTCATTTTTAACAAGTTTCACAATACTTTTCATTATCCCAACCCATTTCCATGCTTTTAAACAATATTAATGAATGGTATTGTTTTTTTCAACACATTTTTGTAAAATTTACAATTTTCACTCCCTTTTATCTAATTACATAAAAAAAACACATGTCCTCAATAGACATGTGTTAATACTAATTAAAGCATCTTTTTTAAAGACTTTCTCATACGCTTCATACTTTTAGCAGAGAGCCATTTGTTTTCGTACATAAGTTTCATTGCAAGTGCACCTGCACCTAAACCTAAACCTAATAAAGAGCTCTTTCTACCCATTCTTAACCCACTCCTACATACTAAGTCTTCGATCCTCTTCGTCAAATAAATCATCTAACGAACTTAGCGTACCATCTTCTTCGACTTGGTGAGTGTATATCATTCCTTTATTGATAGAAAGTTCAATATAACATCCCCAGCAATAATATTGATTTACACCAATTTTCCCCAAGTCTTTACTTTGACAATTTGGACAAATCACAACGCTCGCTCCTTTGACCTTAAAAAGGCAATATTACTAAGCATTGTGACCAAATTTTCAAGAAAATATACGCTAGTACAGGAATCGTCTTGCACTATGTATTATTGGTCAATTACATGAAATCATAAGGTGAAAGATTTGGTAATTCATCAGATAGGGCAAAAGGTAGGTCATCGCTTTGCAAAATTTCGTTTTTATCTAATCCTTTTAACTTCATACAAAGAGTCGTCTGTCTTTGCCCGTCATCAGTTCGTTGAATACCTTGAATTAATGCATCTTGTTCTCCACATAAGATCAGAAACTTTTTACTCCTAGTTACAGCAGTATAGATTAAATTTCTTCGCAACATTCGGTAATAACTTTTGACAATTGGAAGAACAATAATATCAAATTCACTTCCCTGTGACTTATGAATTGAACAACAGTATGCTAATGTGAGTTGGGAAAAATCTGAACGGGCATATGTCACTTCATTTCCATCAAAAGATACGATAATGATATCTTGTTGTTCAACATTTTCTTTTGCGAAAAAAATGTTAATAATCTCACCCATATCTCCATTAAACACATTATTCTCTGGCACGTTTACGAGTTGTAACACTTTATCGCCAGTACGGAATGTTGTTTCACCAAACTTCATTTCACGTTGCTTCTCTTTTTTAGGATTAAACACTTCCTGTAACCCTTCATTAAGAGCATCAATGCCTGCAGGTCCTCTATACATTGGAGCAAGCACTTGAATATCTCGAACAGGGAACCCTTTTTTATTTGCATTTTCACATACTTTTTTTACGACTTCAACAACTTGTTGACTTGAACAGCCAATAAATGATCGATCTTTTCTTTGTTGAAATATATCCTCAGAAATTGTCCCATCTTTTATATAGTGAGCGAGTGTAATAATTGACGAATCTTCAGACTGACGATAAATATCCTTTAATCGTACAGTTGGAACGGTTCCTGAATTTAATAAGTCTTTTAACACCTGCCCAGGCCCTACTGACGGTAGTTGATCCTCATCACCTACAAAGATAACTTGACAACCTTGTGGAATACTTTTCAGAAGTTGATTACCAAGCCAAACATCCACCATCGAAAACTCATCAATAATAAGTAATTTCCCTTTTAATGGATTATCTTCGTGATGAGAAAATTCTCCTTCTCTTGTCCATCCTAGTAAACGATGGATTGTTACAGCAGGTAATCCAGTCGCCTCACTCATTCGCTTTGCAGCCCTTCCAGTTGGTGCAGCTAATAAATATGGAAAAGGATCATCTTTTGGATAAGCATGGTGATCTAATGATAAATCATGAATGATTGAGAATAGATTTACGATCCCTTTAATGACGGTCGTTTTACCTGTACCCGGTCCACCTGTTAATACCATCATTGGAGATTCCATCGCTTTTTTTATCGCTTCTGCTTGTGACGGTGCATACTTAACATTCATTTTCGCTTCTAGATCGGTTAATTCCTTATTGAATCTTTCATCCGTCATTTCACCTAAATCAGGTGCTTCACTTAATAGTTTTTGAATGGAATTTACGATCCCTTTTTCTGCATAATAAAGTGCAGCCAAATAGATCCGCTCATCTTCAATTACTAATTTTCCATCTGCAATTAATCGATTCATTTCCCGAGAAATGTCGACAGGTTCGACAAGCTCTTTATCTTGCTTCATTAATAATTGCCTAGTCTCATCAATGAATTGATCCTGTGTTATATAGACATGCCCATCCTGCATAGATAAATGCTCTAATATGTAAATACACCCCGCCCTGATACGATCAGGATGATTGCCAGTTAGTCCAATTGCTCGACCTATTTCATCTGCTCTACCGAAACCAATGCCGTCTACATCCTCAATTAATTTAAACGGGTTAGTGCGTATGACATCTAAAGTAGTCTCATTATATGTTTTATAAATCTTAATCGAAAGTGCTGTACCTATCCCATAGCCGCTTAAGAAACTCATTACTTTTTCTAATCCTTGGTGCGATAATATGGTTTCATAAATTTCTTTAGCCTTCCCTTTTGCCAAAGATGGAACACCTTCAAGGCTATCAGGATTATCTAGAATTTTATTAATCGCAGCTTCACCTAGGTGATCAACTATTTTTTCAGCTGTTCTTTTTCCAATCCCTTTAAATAAATCAGATGATAAATATTGAATAACACCTTTTTTAGTAGATGGAAGCTCTTTTTCAAACGATGCAATTTGAAATTGTTTACCGTATCTAGGATGATCCTTAACTATACCTTTAAACGTATATGTTTCATCCTCATTCATCCTTGGAATATTACCTGTAATCGTAATTTCTTGTTCACAATTAGGTAAATTTGTATTCAAAACTTTTACTTTAGCCACTGTATAAAAATTTTCTGCATTATAAAAAATGACTGTTGTTACATTCCCTTTAATATAAGGAGTTTCATCGACAAACAATTCCATATCACTTTGCGTTTGCATAATTTCCACCTCCTAACCGTTCAATTTAACTACTTAACTCATTCTACTTCTTTGTTTTCGATCACCTTTAAAGCGTGCATCGCAAGCATATGATCCTCTTGGCTTTCGATTGCTTTTTCGAAGTGATTTTTAGCACCCTCAGCATTATCATTAAACATTTCAATTATCCCTAAGTTGTAGTGAGCATCTGCATGATTCTCATCTAGCTTTAACACATTCAGCAAACTATTTTTAGCTTCATCTAACATTTCTAATTTAGCTAAACAAAGGCCATATTGAAACATTGCATCAATATCAGTTTCATCTAATTCAACTGCACGTTGAAAAAACGGGAGTGCAAAACGGTCTTCACCATTATTCACACAACATAACCCCACCATAAAATGAACATCGCTATCATTCATTCCAAGTTTAATACAATGTTGAAAATGTTTTTTTGCTATTTCAAATTTTCCATCCTCAAAATAAACAGTACCAACTGCATAATGGGCAGCTGCTAATTCGGGATCAATTTCTAATGCTTTTTCAAAAAAACGGCAAGCTCTTTCTACATCACCCATCGAAAGTAATAATTGTCCAAAGTTCACATACGCTAATGTATTATTCGGATTTTCCTCTATTTCTTTTGTTAAGAAATTAGCAGCTTCTTCTAGGTTCCCTTCTTGTAATGCTGCTACACCTCGTTCAAAATTGTTCATACTTTGTCACCTCTATGTATAATTTCATTCAATTTTATATGAGAATTAAATACTTCATAAAAAAAGATATTATTTATTTAACACTATCATACAGCTTGATACATTTCAAAGAAACGTTTAGCAAACAAAAAATCAAATTTCGAAATGTTTTTACAATCAATAAGCCTTATATGACATATTAAAAACCCCCTACCATTATCGGAAGGGGGTTTTATTATCTTAAATAAGTTAACTCTTTTCCATCTATAAATGCACGATCAATTGTACCTCCACCAAGACAATCTGACCCATCATAAAACACAACGGCCTGACCTGGAGTAATTGCACGAATTTTTTCGTGACATAAGATTCTAACAGAATGATCATCTAAAATCTGAACTGTTACTTCATTATCTTCTGAACGATAACGGAACTTGGCAGTACATGTAAATGATCCTTCTTTAACTTTATCCGATGTCCAGCCAATATCTGACGCTAATACTTCATTACTATATAAAAGTTCATTATGGAAACCTTGTTCAACAAGCAATACATTTTTTTCAAGGTCTTTTCCTACTACGAACCATGGATCACCATTTCCACCAATACCAAGACCATGTCTTTGTCCAATTGTGTAATACATTAAGCCATCATGTTTCCCTTTAAACTCACCATTCATTGTTTTCATATCACCAGGCTGAGCAGGTAAATAGTTACTTAAAAACTCTTTAAAATTGCGTTCACCTATGAAACAAATACCTGTACTGTCTTTTTTCTTTGCAGTCGCTAAATCTGCTTCTTCTGCAATCGTACGTATTTCTGGCTTTAAGTATCCTCCTAGAGGAAACAATACTTTTGATAATTGCTCTTGACCTAGCTGGTTTAAGAAATACGTTTGATCTTTATTGCTATCTATCCCTCGAAGCATTTTAAATTCTCCATCACGATACTCTACACCTGCATAATGTCCAGTTGCTACATAGTCGGCACCTAAAGTCATCGCATGCTCAAGGAATGCTTTAAATTTAATTTCTTTATTACACATTACGTCGGGATTTGGTGTACGACCTTTTTTATACTCATCTAAAAAGTATGTGAATACTTTATCCCAATATTGTTTTTCAAAGTTCACTGCATAATACGGAATACCAATTTGATTACATACCGCAATTACATCTTCATAATCTTCAGTAGCTGTACATACTCCATTTTCATCTGTATCATCCCAATTTTTCATAAAAATTCCGATGACATCATATCCTTGTTGTTTCAATAAATATGCTGTTACAGATGAATCTACACCACCTGACATTCCTACTACTACGCGAGTGTCTTTTGGATCTTTTTTATTCATATCGTCACCCTCGTATTTTATTTATATTTTAACCAATCGTTGTACGATCGAACTTACCCTTTTTGCAAGAGCATGAATCTGCTCCTCTGAATTACCATATCCGAAGCTAAAACGCAACGAAGATCGTATTTTAGCTGAATCAATTCCAAACATCTCAACTAAAACGTGTGAAGGATCTATACTTCCAGCAGTACAAGCTGACCCACTAGAAGCTGCAATTCCTGCCAAATCAAGATTTACTAAAAATGATTCGATTGAAATATCATCAAATGATAAGTTTAACACATGTGGTGCAAAAAACGTGTCGCTTCCATTTTTTTCAAAACGAACTCCGTTTTCTTTCAAATCTTCTGTTAATATCTCATGAAAACGCAAATAACTTTCTACGCGTTCGCTACGTTCGATTTGAATGACTTCAATTGCTTTTGCCAAACCAACAATTCCAGCTACATTTTCAGTTCCAGCTCGACGTTTACGTTCTTGTTGTCCACCGAACTGTATTTGAGAAAATATTGCATTTTCACTAACATATAAAAATCCAACACCTTTTGGGCCATTTATCTTATGTGATGAAATTGATAAAAAGTTCACACCTAGTTCTTCAACATTAATTGGTATTAACCCGAAAGCTTGAACAGCATCTGTATGAAAGTGCGCTTGATGATTTTTGAGCAATTCACCAATTTCTTTTATTGGCTGAACAGTACCAACTTCATTATTAACCATCATGATCGTCACCAAAATAGTATCTTCACGTAATGCTGATTTAACATCATCTATATTTACACGACCTGTTTTATCAACAGGTAAATACGTCACTTCAAATCCTTCTTTTTCAAGTGCATGGCATGTATGTAATATAGCATGATGTTCAATTGATGAGGTAATAATGTGCTTGCCATATTTTTGATTCGCGTATGCTGCTCCTCGTACGGCAAGATTATCACTTTCAGTACCCCCACTAGTAAATATGATTTCATTTACTTTTGCGCCAATACTATTTGCACAAACCATGCGAGCAGTGTCTACCTTTTGTCTAGCTTGGCGTCCAAAAGAGTGGATACTTGATGGGTTTCCAAACGTTTCCTGCATTTCGATAATCATTTTTTCAATTACATCTGGATGCATAGGAGATGTTGCTGCATGATCTACATAAATACGTTCCATTTCCAAAATCCTTTCTTACGGTAGCGCTCGGATTAATGTTTGAGCACTAATTCATTAAATATAAAACATATAACCATTTAAATCATCAGATTCTAATTTCGCTAAATCCTCAAGTGTTGTATGATCTAATACTTCATTAATTGCAATTTGAACTCGAGTCCATAACTCTCTTTGTGCTGGGTTTTCATCTTCAAGATTTTCGATTGGAGATAATGATCCTTCAAGTGCAGTAATTACCTCTCCTGCTGAAATCGCATTTGGTTCCTTTGTTAAAATATACCCACCATATGCTCCTCGAATACTCTTTACTAATCCTGCATTACGTAATAATGAAATAATTTGTTCTAGATAATGTTCAGATAGATTTTGGGCATTTGCGATACTCTTTAATGAAATAGGCTTATCACAATATCTTTTAGCTAATTCAATCATCACCGTTAATCCATATCTGCCTTTAGTTGAAATCTTCATCTATTCACTCCGTTCAATCACTTAATCATATATTTTTATCTCTATTCTAATCAGGATTACCCTATCTCTAAACCATAGTATTTACAATTATTGTACACTATTTAAATGTCAAATTCACATTTCAATAAAAAAAATACACTAATCCAATTGGAAAAGTGTATTATCGCTTATTTGTATTAATTTTTCAATATTCCTGACCTTATAAAATGAGCAGTTGCTGCTTTCTCATCAAACTCTTCAATATTTTTTCTTGATTCTCTAGATTGATGAATGAAGCGAATGATTTCATCTTCAATACTTTTAATTTCAAATTCTGAATTTGCATTCATTAAATCTTGCAGTAAATCTAAATAAATAGCTTTTTCTTCCGGTGTGAGTGCATGCTTCACTTATATGCCTCCTTCAACTCTGTTAAGGAATATGAATGGGGTGTGCTATACAATTTGTTTCGAAATATTGTGAAGCGAAGCAACTCTTTCACGTTCCATGTTGAGTGCCCTGCTTAATAGAAAGCTCTGGGATGAGAGTCCTGCTAAAATACAATATCCGATTACCATTCTTATATCATTAATCATGTTTTCTGGAATAAATAGTGAAACAAATAACGCTGCTGCTGTTGAACCAAATAAAAAATCAGCAAGAAATCCTAAAAAGAAACCTTTCTTTCTTTTTGCTGGTAACATAATTGTGCCTTTGTTAAACAGGATGTGAAAAATAAAGCCGGTAACTCCACCAATGACAATTGCCAACACATAGAGCTTGACCATTTTCATCCTCCATTCTTATTGTTTAATACAAAACAAAACTAAACCCAACTCTAATAATCCGGGCTAGAACAATTACGAAAGGTTTCTTAGACAAAAACAAGGAATTTTATCATCAATTAAGATGCTTGTTTATATCATTATAAGAGTGCAAAATTAAATTATCAAAAGAATTTGTTAATTTTAACCAATTGTGACAAAAAATAAGGTAAGAGTCCTAATCGTCTACTATTGAAATATCTACTATACTACTAGTTATTTCACTACATGCTATCCTTCTTCATATGATATATTTGACTTATAGACAGCTGGAGGAGGTAATAAGTTGGCAGTACAAACTAAATATAAAAAAATCGTAAAAAAACTACACAACCCAGATCTATATCAACGCGCAAAAGGAATTGACCAACTTAGACAATCTCTTCAAGACGGAGCATATGTTGACTCGTTAATCTATTTATTAGAAGAAGCAGGTGGTAGTTTTCCACAATCATCTGAGGATTGGGATGATGGAAGCTATCATTTAGTTGGGTTTTGTTCAGAATTCCCTCATTCAAATTTAGTAAAGCCGATTGAAAAAAACTTTAAACATTATAGTGAGCGCGCTAAATTACAAGCACTGTATTTATTAATAAATATAAAATCTGAATATGCTAGGGATGCCTACATAAGAATTATAGAGAAATATTCAAATCAATTCGATTTAGACATTGATGTAAGTTACATTTTTGAGGAAACAGATTGGACTCCACATTTAGTAAAAAAATTTATCCCCCTATTAAATAATAAAAAGTATACTTCTTCTATTTTTCACATGATTCTTCTTTGTCATCGAAGTGGAAAGGAACTTTCATATACTAGTGAAGAAAAAAATTTAATTCGTGAATTACTTAAGGGGCAGTATGAGGAAAAAAGAGTTGCATATTTGGCATATGATAGAGACTATAGCTTACAATTCGTCTACCAAGCTTGGAAGACGTCCTATATATTAATTCGGTCTGAAATGGGGATTTACCTTCAGCTAATGCAATATTTCTTTGATGGTAAAATTCATGATTATTTAATAGAGGCTATACAATTTAAAGATACCTATTTAAAGGTAGATGCTGTTATGTCACTTCTCGAACGAGGAGAAAACGTATCAAGTGAAATCATCGATTCTTGTGCTTATAATATAGAAGCTTGTGTTTGGTTCTATACTCGATTAATAGAAAGTTCGAAAGAGCATTTCTATACTGTAAATGAAGATATCCAACATAGTTTTGTAAAAAACCGTCTATTCCATTATTTAGTTGATCATGAGGAATTCGGAATCGTACCTGATGAAATTGAAGTAATCAAACGTCATGACACAACAAACTACTATGGACAGGAAATTACTTATTATTTAACTAGGTTTAGAAGTAACAGAGAAGATTGGGTTGAGCAAGGTTGGATGGCTGCTTATGTTGGTGCATATCTAACAGAAAATATCCCAAATCCAAAATTTATTGATGGAACGATTACTAATTTTACAAACTGGGATAAATTCACTGAAGATGAACATATTAAAGAACTTGATCAATTAAAAAAACAAGAAAACGATAAACTTGACCAAGAAATCATCTTAGAGTCAAAACCAAAATGGCATTTTGGCACTTTCTTTCTAGGATTTATAACAGCTGTTCGAACCGGAACAGCATTTTCAAATCTAGATCCTATTTATTTTTTACTTTTATCGTTACTTTGGATTTTTTTCCTATTTAAAGTGTATGCAACAATAAAACTGAGAAAAGAATCAAAGGTCATATTAAAAAGTAAACAATTAACCTATATAAAATTGAACGAAATAAATACAATCGAACTTCATAAAATTTACCGAATGAAGATGGAACTCAGAAAATGGGGTAAAAACGAAGGGAAAATGGCTTCTTATCAACGAAAAATAAAGTATATCGTCTTTTATGACAAAAATGATGAGGAAATCTTATCAATTCCTTCTAATCTTATAGATCCTGAACAATTAATTATCGAAATACAAATATTAACAGATCATTTAATTGAACCCCCTATCATTGAAGTTTACGAAAATGATTTAAGTGCTTAAAATTTAAAAAGGAGTTTAGCTAAAGGCTAAATCTCCTTTTTTTGTTCTTTTTTAAATTGCTCAAGTTTTTCAAAGATTGCTCCGTACCGCTTCTCATTTCCTGCTTCTTTTGGTTTATAATACACTTGATTAACTAATCGATCAGGTAGATACTGTTGATTAACCCATCCGCCGAAACTTCCAAGAGGATGATCGTGTGGATAAATATATCCAATTCCATGTCCCATATCTTTTGCCCCCGCATAATGGCTATCTTTTAGGTGAGCCGGAATATCATCATGTAATCCACTTCTAACATCACCTAATGCACGATCGATTGCCAATACACTTGAATTTGATTTGGAAGATAAACATAACTCAATGACTGCATTTGATAAAATGATTCTTGCTTCAGGGAAGCCGACTTGCTTTGCTGCCTCGCAAGCCATAACGATTTTCCAAGGATCTCCTGCTAAACCAATATCCTCATAAGCAATTACAGTTAATCTTCGGCAAATACTCGTTAAATCTCCTGCTTCAATTAATCTCGCTAAATAATATAAAGCCGCGTTAACATCACTACCCCGAATACTTTTTTGAAATCCAGATAACGTATCATAATGAAAATCTCCGTTTTTATCATGATTAAATCCTTTTGAACGGAGAAATTCTTCTATAATCTCATCTTGAACAATGACTGTCCCATCCGATTCTTTAGGAGAACCATACACGATTGATTCTAGTATATTTAACGAAGATCTGGCATCACCATTCACACCATGAGCAATTTTCAAAATCTGTTCTTCAGATATTTGAATTTGCAAATGCCCTAATCCTCTATCTTCATCTCTCAATGCTTTATCTAATAATTTATAGATATGTATTGGAAGTAGTGGTTCCAATTTTAATATATGATTGCAACGGCTTCTGATCGCACTATTAACGTCATGATATGGATTTTCAGTAGTTGCTCCTATTAATGTGATAAATCCGCTCTCAACATAAGAAAGTAAATAATCCTGTTGTAATTTTGACCAACGATGAATTTCATCTGCAAATAAAATAATTTCACCGAACATTTTTGCCTCATGCACAATATCTTCAAGTTCTTTCTTACCAGATGTTGTTGCATTTACCGTTACAAATCTTTTATCTACCGTACCAGCGATTGCATATGCAAATGACGTCTTCCCAATTCCCGGTTCACCATGTATAAGCATTGATGGAACTCGTCCATTCTGTATTAATCGATATAAGGCTGTATTTTTTCCAATTATAGGTTCCTGTCCAATCAAATCATCGATTGTCTTTGGTCTCATTCGATATGCAAGAGGTTCATGACTCATTTTCCGTCCTCCTAAAAAGCAAACTATAGTATCTATTGTAATGGAATTGGAAACATTTTTCATCTTACATACGAAATATTTCTCATTTACAACGGTAGAATTGGTGAAACTATCTATAGAAGATTTAAAGAGGTGCAAAAAAATGAATGAACAAACTAAAAAGTGGTCCCTTGATGATGAAAATACATTAATTGAACTAGTTGAGAAATATGAATATAAAGGTAAACCAAAGCAGGAGGCGTTTGAAATGGTAGCAAATATTATTAACCGCTCAAAAGCAGCTTGCGCTTCAAGATATCAACTATTGAAGAAAAAACAAACTAGTCAAACTCAAACAAATCATTCTATTGCAGTGAATCAAGAAACAGATCAACATAAAAGTCCTTTAAACTTAGAACTAATCATTCAATTCTTATCGAAGGAATTTAATATTCTAAATCTAATAGAAGAAAATAACCAACTACAAAATAAATTACTAAATTTAAAAGCTGAAAATGAAAAATTAATCAAAACGATAAATCATAAAAAAGCAGATATCCAAAAAAAATATGTATTATTAAAACCGTTCGTTAATAATTAGTTTAGATAATGAATTCATAACATTTCTTCCTTTTAGATCCTATTGTATAATGAAGAATAGATATCCAAGCAGTAGTGAGGAGTAACATGAAATGAATTGGAAAAAAGGCGGTTTGTGGATTATTATCTTTTTTATTGTAAAAGGTACGCTTTCAACACTTTTAATTGTCACAGGTGCAAAATATTTTAATCTGAGTACTATTCAAATTTTATTAATAGTATTCATCTTTCTGTTCATCTCTTTGGTTGGTCGAAGAATTATAAAAAAACGTAAAAATAATAATCAACAAAAAGATGTAAATATGTAAAAAAGACCCCAGGGAACTCAGTTCTCTGGGGTCTTTTTTACTTCTTATTCATTTCTCTTGATTCCTTGTCATTTACAACACCATCTTTACCAACTTTACCGTTTTTTTCAACCACATTATTAATTTTTTTATACTTTACGTTTATGTTATTCGAGAGATTATCTACTTTATGTTGAGTTTTATCCTTCTGCATATCACTACTACCACACGCTGATAATATTGTTAAAGATAGACTGAAAGTACAAAATAATTTTAAAATTTTTTTCAATTTCATCCACCTCCTTTTTGAAGGTAGTATGGCTAAATTTATAGGTCGTATTCAGTTTTCATAAAATCAGTATGCTGAAAATAGAAAAAAAAAATTATGCACTGTAATCTACTTTATTGATATTCCGACAATCCCTCCCAATCAGTAGAATAAAAAAAGCTGTAGGGACATTAAATTCCTACAACTTTGCTTATTTTACTCTTTACCTACGCGTTGGATTTCGATATCTTTGATTAATTCTCGAACAACATGACTAGCCGCAACCAGTCCAACAACAGAAGGTACGAAGGCATTTGATGAAGGTGGCATCTTTGCTTTACGAATTTTCGTATTTTCATCTGGAACAATTTCTTTACGAATTTCTTCACGAATGACGATTGGACTTTCATCAGAGTAGACAACAGTCACTCCTTTATTAATTCCCTCTTTACGAAGTTTTGTTCGAATTACTTTTGCAATTGGATCATGCGTAGTTTTAGATATATCCGCAATTTTAAATCGAGTAGGATCCATTTTATTTGCTGCACCCATACTCGAAATAATCGGAACACCTCGACGACGACATTCTTTAATTAAGTGGATTTTATATGTAATTGTATCAGATGCATCAACTACAAAATCTAATGGAATTTCAAAAAACTTTTCGAATGTTTCATCAGTGTAAAATATTTTATGCGTAATCACATCACACTCTGGGTTAATCTCAAGAATGCGTTGTTTCATCATTTCTACCTTAGATTCACCTACAGTAGACAATAATGCATGGATTTGTCTATTAACATTTGTTATATCAATAACATCCTTATCCACTAAAATTAATCGGCCGACACCAGATCGAGCTAATGCTTCAGCAGAAAAAGAGCCAACTCCTCCAATTCCTAAAATCGCAACCGTACTTTTTTGTAATCGTTCTAACCCTGCTTTACCAAAAGCAAGTTCATTACGAGAAAATTGGTGTAACATTTATTCAACTCCCACTATCTTAATCAGAATACAATGATTTAAATATACATGATACAAGCAGTTTTCATCAAGCATGATTTGAAGAAGACTTATGAAAAACGATAATATTTGAATAACTAGATGAAAAAGGGAAGGATTAAGGAAACTTCACTCCTTTCACCCTTCCTTTTTATTCTACTCTTCTACTGTAGTTTTTAAAGATAATTCTTCTAACTGAGATTCAGAAACTGGACTAGGCGCATTCGTTAATAAACAACTTGCTGACGCAGTTTTCGGGAATGCGATCGTGTCACGTAAGTTTGAGCGACCTGCAAGTATCATTACAATACGATCTAATCCTAATGCAATTCCGCCATGTGGAGGAGTTCCATATTCAAAAGCTTCCATTAAGAAACCAAACTGAGCCTTTGCTTCTTCTTCTGAAAAGCCTAGACATTTGAACATTTTTTCTTGTATGTCTCTTTCATAAATACGTACTGAACCTCCACCAAGCTCATATCCGTTTAATACAAGGTCATAAGCTTCTGCTTTGACGCTACCTGGATCCGTATCCAATTTTGATAAGTCTTCACGTACAGGCGATGTAAAAGGATGATGTGCTGCAAAGTAACGATTTAAATCCGCATCGTACTCTAGTAATGGCCAGTCAGTTACCCATAAGAAGTTAAATTTCGATTGATCAATTAAGTCTAAGTCTTTTCCTAACTTCAAGCGAAGTGCCCCTAAGCTATTTGCAACAACTGCTGAGTCTGAAGCAACAAATAAGATTAAATCGCCAACTTCAGCCTCTACAGCCAACTTTAATGTAGCAAATTCTTCCTCACTAAAGAATTTAGCGATTGGTCCTTTAAATCCATCTTCTTCGAGTTTTAACCATGCAAGACCTTTAGCACCATAGCGACCAGCATATTCCTGTAAACCATCAATATCTTTACGAGAATAATTTGCTGCTTGCCCTTTAACATTTAAACATTTAACTTGGCCACAATTTTCAACAGCTGATGTAAATACTTTAAATCCACTTTCTTTTGCGAAAGATGATACATCAATTAGTTCTAAACCAAAACGAGTATCAGGCTTATCTGAACCATAACGAGTCATTGCTTCTTCATAGCTCATACGTGGAAGTGGTGTTACTATTTCTACTTCCTTTGTTTCTTTCATGACTTTAACCATCATTCTTTCTGTCATTTCCATTATTTCCTCTTGTGAAAGGAAGCTAGTTTCAATGTCAATCTGAGTAAATTCTGGCTGACGGTCAGCACGTAAATCTTCATCACGGAAACAGCGTGCGATTTGGAAGTAACGCTCAAATCCTGATACCATTAATAATTGTTTAAAAATTTGTGGTGATTGTGGTAAAGCATAGAACTCACCTGGATGAACTCGACTTGGTACTAAATAGTCTCTTGCACCTTCAGGCGTACTCTTCGTTAAAATCGGTGTTTCTACTTCTAAGAAGTCTTCTCCATCTAAGAAATCACGAACCGATTTTGTTATTTTTGAACGTAATTTAAACGTGTCATACATTACTGGACGACGTAAGTCTAAGTAACGATATTTTAATCGTAAGTCTTCTGCTACTTCTGTCTTATTTTCAATTGCAAATGGAGGGTTTTTTGCTTTATTTATCAGTTCAATTTGTTCTACTGAAATTTCAATCGCGCCAGTTTCAAGATTCGTATTAACTGTACCTTCTCCGCGAGAAACAACTGTTCCTTGAACATGAAGGATAAATTCATTTCGAACTGTTTCTGCTAAAGTTAATGCTTCACCTGATACTTCTGGATTGAATACAATTTGTACGATTCCTGAACGGTCACGTAGATCTACGAAAATTAATCCGCCTAAATCACGTCTTTTTTGAACCCAACCTTTAAGTGTTACACTTTGACCAATATGTGATTCTCTTAATTCTCCACATAAATGTGTTCGTTGTTCCATTTTATTTTCCCCCAATTGTTTATTTAGAACTTACATATTTCACAAATATATCTAATGCAACTTCCTCTTGTACACCTGTTTCCTGATCCTTTAAGTTAATTACCCCTCTAGATAACTCTTCTTCACCAAGTACAGCAATATATTTAGCTTTGTATCTCTCAGCAGCTTTAAATTGCGCTTTGATTTTTCGATCTTGGTAATCTTTTTCACATACAAGTCCTGCTTTTCTTAATTGATATAATAGAGCAGTCGCAGATTTTTTCACTTCATCACCGAGTGCGATTAAAAATACATCCATTTCTTGTTGAATTGGAAGTTCGATTCCCTCCGTTTCAAGCGCTAATAATAAACGCTCGATACTTAAGGCAAATCCCATTCCCGGAGTACTTGGACCACCAAAATCTTCCACCATGCCGTTGTATCGACCACCACCACTTAGTGTAGAAATTGATCCAAAGCCTTTACCTTCTAACATGATTTCGAATACTGTGTGATTATAATAATCTAGTCCACGAACTAAATTCGGATCAATTTCAAAAGGAATATTCATTGCTGTTAAATAAGATTGAACATCCTCAAAATATTTCACAGATTCATCATTTAAATATTCAAGAATTGAAGGTGCTGATTTCATTGAAGGGTGATTATGATCTTTCTTACAATCTAATACTCGAAGTGGATTAGACTCTAATCGATTTTGACAATCACTACACAGCTCATGAACAACTGGCTTAAAGTGATTCACAAGTGCTTCACGGTGTGCCTTACGACTTTCTAAATCACCTAAACTATTGATTACAAGTTTTATATTTTTCAACCCAAGGCCACGATATAAATCTCTTGATAATGCTAGTACTTCTGCATCAATCGAAGGATCATTACTTCCCAGCGCTTCGATTCCAAATTGAACGAATTGACGATATCGTCCTGCTTGTGGGCGTTCGTAACGGAACATTGGACCAATATAATACAATTTTGTTGGTTGATTACTATTTCCGTGCATTTTATTTTCTACATACGAACGTACGATTGACGCTGTACCTTCAGGACGTAAAGTTAAACTACGATCACCACGATCGGTAAAACTGTACATTTCTTTTTGTACAATATCCGTTGTATCACCTACACCTTTTTGGAATACTTCAGTATGCTCAAACATTGGTGTACGAATTTCATTGTAGTTATATCGTTTGCATAAATCCCTTGCAAACTTTTCAATATACTGCCACTTCTCAACCGTACCAGGTAAAATATCCTGTGTTCCTCTTGGAATATTAATTGACATTGCGAATCCTCCTAAAATAAACCTTTATAAATACAAAAAACTCTCGTGCCTACTGAAAAACAGTAGGGACGAGAGTTATAAGCCCGTGGTACCACCCTAATTGAAGAACTGATTTTAGTCCTTCCACTTTCATCGTTAACGCCGATTACGTTCATTCTTACTAAGTAAACCTTTCAGAACAAAGCCTCTGGAGTGTCTTTCAATTAGTTTACTTGTAGAAATGTTCTCAGCCACGACATTTCCTCTCTCTTCAAGGGAATCTAATTTACTTTTCTCCGTCTATGGAATGTTTCTATGTATCAATATGTTATTTAATATCTTACGTTCGGATACAATAATTGTCAAGAACTGTTAAAAAATATTTACGAACGTTCTAATTGTTTCTTTAGATCTCGTACTTCTCTTAAAGTTAATCCAAACTCACTTGCCATCTCTAATGAATTCGTTTCAGTACCTCTATTTTGAAATTCATGAAAATCCATATTTAGAACTCCTCTACGATTAGAGCCAAGACTATTTCGATTGTTAATTCTCATGATGCAGTCTCCTTCCAATTATCTTACTATTTAGCATGTCCAGGTTTTAAAAAACTTAAACGAAAATAGTAGAAGGAAATACTGAAAAAAATTTGGCTGTTTTTCTAATTTTAGTTGCTATTAAAAAAGTAATTCGTCGATTTCCACTCCAGGATGCTCGCTTTCCGTGAGTTGGGCGCTGAGCCTGGGCCCACACGATGTGGGTCATGCATGCGTTACGACAGGACGTCGTGGTATTAGCATACCTACCTTATTGAAGACTGCGGGGTCTCAGCTGTCCCACAGCTCCCACAGGAGTCTCGCACCTTCCGATCTAATCATCTTCTTTATTTATAGTTTGATTTAAAAACCTTTTAAAAAACAATAAACTTTTAGAAATGCGCCAAAATTTTCAATATAATACTTTGCTGAACTACTTTGTTGAAATTTATGAGTCTAAAAATTTTATATTATATTAGAACCAATCAAAAAAACCATGGTTTCCCATGGATTAGAACAATAAATGTATTGTCGATCGAAAACTTTCTACTGTCCCATCTAATAAATAAATTAATCCATAATAGATAATGAGTATTAAGATTACAATTACAGCTGCTTTAAAAAAACTTCTAAGAATCGTAAATAGTATTACACCTGCAATGAGGATTAATATGAGCGTAACAATGTCCATAAAATACCTCCGATGCAATTTTTTTAAACGATATATTATATTTATATTCAGTATACAATGATAATATTTTTATTTAGGTAAAATGTTACTTTCATCCTAAGTGTGTAAAATAAAAAAATCTTCCCCCTAATCATTTTAGGAAGAAGATTTACATTTTTATATTAACTTTCAATCATGATTGTTACAGGACCCCAGTTTGTAAACGACACATCCATATCCGCTCCAAAAATACCTGTTTGAACCTCATAGCCTTGTTCACGTAAATAAGAATTAAACCGCTCGTATAATTCATTTGCTACATCAGGTTTTGCAGCATCTGTAAAACTTGGACGTCTACCTTTTCTAGTGTCACCATATAACGTAAATTGAGAAACTGATAGGATTTGTCCGTCAATATCTTTTAGAGATAGATTCATTTTCCCATTTTCATCTTCAAAAATTCTAAGATTCACTGCTTTATCTGCACAATATTTCATATCTTCAATTGTATCTTCGTGAGTAATTCCAACAAGTAATAATAATCCCTTAGGTATTTGGCCTACAACTTGTCCTTCAACTACGACTTTTGCTTCCTTTGTACGCTGTAATAAAACTCTCATAATTGTACCTCCTATACTAGTGGAAAATTCGTCTCACAGAATAAATATCCGGAATTTGTTTAACTTTATCCACTACTTTTTGAAGGTGATTTATATTACGAATAGACAAACTCATTGTAATTGTTGCCATTTTATTTCGATCATTTTTACCTGTAACTGATGAAATATTTGTTTTCGTTTCATTTACAACCGAAAGAACTTCATTTAATAAACCACGACGATCATAACCAAAAATCTCAATATCTACGTTGTAATCACGTTCGAAAGTTGGGCTCTCTTCCCATTCTACTTCTATAAAACGATCTTCTTCGCTATCATTTAGCATGTTTACACAGTCACTACGGTGTACAGACACACCTCGACCTTTTGTAATATAACCAACGATATCATCACCTGGTACAGGGTTACAGCATTTTGAGAGACGAATTAATAAGTTATCAACGCCTTTAACTGAAATACCCGCATCTTTACGACGTGATGGAGCTTTCTTTAAATCCGTAGAAAGTTCTTTTAATCGTTCTTCTAAATCAACTTCTGGTTTTTTACGGAACTTATCCGTTAAACGATGTGCAATTTGAGCTGCAGTTATACCATTATAGCCAACCGCTGCATACATATCTTCTGCATTCGAAAAATTAAATTTCTCTGCCACACGTTTTAAATTTTCAGAAGTTAGTACTTCTTTTAAATCGCAATCTAAAGCTTTTATCTCTTTTTCAACTAATTCTTTCCCTTTATCAACATTCTCTTCACGTCTTTGCTTTTTAAAATATTGGCGTATTTTATTTTTTGCATGTGAAGATTGAGCAACCTTTAACCAATCTTGGCTAGGTCCATATGAATGTTTTGAAGTCATGATCTCAACGATATCACCAGTTTTAAGTTTATAATCTAGTGGAACCATTTTTCCATTTACTTTAGAGCCAATTGTTTTATTACCGATTTCTGAGTGAATTCGATATGCAAAATCGATTGGAACTGAACCAAGTGGTAACTCGTATACATCACCTTTTGGAGTAAATACGAAAACCATATCTGAAAACAAGTCCATCTTTACGGATTCCATAAACTCTTCTGCATTCGTGGAGTTATCCTGCCACTCAATAATCTCCCTAAACCAACTTAACTTATTCTCTAAAGATTTCTGTGTTGGTATATTGGAACTATCTTCTTTATAAGCCCAATGTGCTGCAACCCCATACTCTGCAATTTGATGCATTTCTTTCGTACGAATTTGCACTTCAAGTGGGTCACCTTTCGGACCTATTACAGTCGTATGAAGTGATTGATAAAGATTTGCTTTTGGCATAGCAATATAATCTTTAAAACGACCTGGCATTGGCTTCCAACAAGTATGAATCACACCTAAGACAGCATAACAATCTTTAATACTATTAACGATTACACGTACCGCTAATAAATCGTAAATTTCGTTAAACTGCTTATTTTGCTTGGCCATTTTATGATAAATACTATAAATATGTTTTGGTCGACCAGAAATTTCAGTTTTAATTTCAACATCTTCTAGTTGAGATGTAATTTCGTTGATAACTTCTTCTAAATATTGTTCACGTTCAGCCCTTTTACGCTTCATCAAGTTAACAATTCGATAATATTGTTGAGGGTTTAAATAACGTAAAGCAGTATCTTCGAGCTCCCATTTTACTTTACTAATCCCTAATCGATGAGCTAAAGGTGCAAATATTTCTAACGTCTCATTTGCAATTCTAATACGTTTTTCTTGCGGTAAATGCTTTAACGTTCTCATGTTATGAAGGCGATCGGCTAATTTTATTAAAATTACTCTCAAGTCTTGTGCCATCGCAACAAACATTTTGCGATGATTTTCAGCTTGCTGTTCTTCCTTCGATTTAAACTTAATTTTCCCTAGTTTAGTAACTCCATCAACTAGCATTGAAACTTCTTTTCCAAATTGATTTTCTAAATCTTCCTTTGAAACCTCTGTATCTTCTACTACATCGTGAAGAAACCCAGCACTAATGGTTGTTGCATCCATCTCTAGGCTAACAAGTATACCTGCTACTTGAACAGGATGTATTATATATGGTTCACCAGACTTACGATATTGCTCTGAATGTGCATCGCGAGCATATTCATAAGCACGTTTAATAAACGCCACATCATCTTCTTTTAAATAATGGGACGCTTGCTCTAAAACTTGTTCAGCTGTCAAAACTTGCTCAGTAGCCATTTAATCACCTTAAATCATTATTTCTTATATTATCGTGAATATTTCGTTTTTTGTAAAGCAGGAGTCGTCAAAATTCATTTTTTTTTGCGAGTCTTTGATAGAAAAAGAGCACCCTGATTACTCAGAGTACCCCATCTTATAACATTATATAATGTTATTTATTAATATGTCATTAATGTGAAAATATCATAACCTTCTAGTTTTTTACGACCTTCTAAATAAGAAAGTTCGATCAAGAAAGCAATACCTACTACAACTCCACCAAGTTCTTCAACAAGATTGATCGTTGCTTCAATCGTTCCACCAGTAGCTAATAAGTCATCTGTAATTAATACACGTTGACCTGGCTTAATCGCATCCTTATGCATTGTTAAAGTATTTGTGCCATATTCTAAATCATAGTTATAGCTAATCACTTCACGAGGTAATTTACCTGGTTTACGGACTGGTGCAAAACCTACACCTAATGCATAAGAAATTGGACATCCAACAATAAATCCACGTGCTTCTGGTCCAACAATTAAATCAATACTTTTTTCTTGTGCATAAGCTACAATTTGATCAGTAGCTTCTTTATAAGCTTTTCCATCATTCATTAATGAAGAAATATCTTTAAACTGAACCCCTTCTTTAGGCCAGTTTGGTACGATTGTAATATAGTCTTTCAAATTCATTAAATAAGTGCCTCCCCATTTTCGGAAAAATGACTTTTCATATTTTGAAAAATTGCTGTTAATTCATCACATTTTGAGTACAGAAATAAACGTTCTAGTTCAATACTAGCTAGTTTTTTGGCATACGTATTTGATAGAGAGAGATCATTCTTCTCAGTTTGTGGCAACAAACGAATTTTCCCATCCTCTATTGTAACAAATTCTAAATCAAAAAACACCTTTGTCATAAAATCTACTTGTTCTTTTTTCCAACCCATCTTACGACATAATGCCACTTCATACATCTTCATGTCAAATGGATTGGTGTTTGATAAAATTGAATAATACTTTTTAAAACTTTCTCTACTCGGAATTGGTGAAAAGAAATGCAACTCTTCTTGATTAAAAACAAGATAAATCCGTTCAGATATTCCATTTTTGAATACAGTTTGCAAGTCATTTTCTGATCCAGGTAAATCTAAAAGTATTACGTAATTTTGTTGGATATTTAACTCCGAATCATTAATCGATTCATATGAAACGAATGTAGAAATCGGATATTTATTTTTCAATTCGGTATATTCATTATACGATTGATGAATAAATACAAGCTTTTCCTCATTCGATGGTAAATTTAAACGGTGTGGCTCTTGACCTCTTAAATCAAATAGTTGCCAATGATTCACGCTAATATCTTGGATCATTAATTGAGGTTTACGTTTACCATTCCACTCATTTATTGAAGCCATTCCTAAACAAGAGACTTTTGATCCAGTCGCAATTTCATTTACAACATGTCCAAACCCAAAACCAACAGCATCAAGGGAAGTAACGTCGTCTTTTAATTGAAGTTTTAAATGTGAGCCTTCGTTCCCTATTTGTTTTAAATTTAAGAAATCTACTTCTTGTATTTCCAATACTGGCTTAGGATTATGCATCCCGAAAGGCGCAAGCATGTTTAACTCATTTATAAAAGCAATTGAAATTTCATTTGCTTGGCAACGCAAATCAACTTCCTTAAGTGGAATAAAATCATCATCTGACATAATTTGATCTGCAAATTCATTTAATCGATGTCTCAATTGCTCCACATCATCAATAGCTAAGGTCATACCAGCCGCAAGAGTATGCCCACCAAAATGTGGTAAAATATCTTTACATTTTGTTAAATTTTCGAATAACGAAAAGCCTTCAATACTCCTTGCAGACCCTTTTGCAATCCCTTTTTCTCTATCGATACTCAGCACAATAACAGGTTTGTAAAAACGGTCTACTAGTTTCGATGCGACGATTCCAACTACACCAGCGTTCCATCCTTCTTTTGCAACAATAATTACTTTATTAGAGCAAGAACTATCTAAACTATGCACTTGTTTAATTGCTTCTTCAGTCATAGTAGATACTAATTCTTGTCGTTCTCTATTAAGTAAATCAATTTGCTCTGCTCTAATTTTTGCCATCTCGCGATCGTTTTCTAAAACGAGCTCAACTGCTGGTTTTGCATCACCTAAGCGTCCTACAGCATTAATTCTTGGTCCAATTGCAAAACCGATCGTTTCTTCACTTATTGATTCATGTGATACTCCACTGATTTCAAGTAAAGCTTTAAGACCCACTCTATTTGTTTGCTTAAGCTGTCGCACTCCTAGCTTTACGATTAAACGATTTTCATCAACGAGTGGAACTAAATCTGCAACAGTACCAATTGAAACAAGCTCCATATATTCTTCAGGCTCTCTACCTAATAACGCAGATGCCAATTTAAATACAACACCTACTCCAGCTAATTCTTTAAACGGATAGCTTGGACTAAGTTTTGGATGAATAATTGCGAATGCTTTTGGCAGTTCTTCAGGCGGTTCATGATGATCAGTTATAATGACATCAATCCCAAGTTCATTTGCAAAATCCACTTCATTTGCTGCAGAAATTCCAGTATCAACTGTAATGATTAATGAGTAGCCTTGTTCATGAGCCCACTTAAAGGCATTATTATTCGGTCCATATCCTTCCGTAAATCGGTTAGGAATATAATAATCTACATTTGCTTCTAATTCTTTTAATGTCAAATACAATACAGATGTACTACTTACTCCATCTGCATCATAATCACCAAAGATTAATATTTTTTCGTTTTCTTCTATCGCTTGAAACACTCTGTCAATCGAAATATCCATACCCTCTAATAAAAACGGGTCATGAAAACTCATTTGATCTTCATATAAAAACTGCTTTGCTGATTCAATGGTTGTTAACCCGCGAGTAACAAGTAGTTTAGCTAAAAGAGGGGATATCTGTAATTCTTTACTTAATAGTTGCTCTTCCTGTTGATTCGATGACTTCGGTTTCCAACGTGCTTTTGACTTTAACAAATCTTTTCACCCCTAACTGTACTATTATACTAAAGTAATCTTAGGGTATGAAAGTGTTATTTTTATCATTGTATGGATTAATATGGACAAAAACATTTTCAACATCATCCTGCTCCATTAGTTTGGCTTTCACATTTTTTCCAATTTTATGACCTTCCTCAACTGTGATATAAGGGTCGACTGATACTTTTATATCAATAATGACATAATAACCATGCTCTCTAGCGTAAAGCGTATTTATTTCTTTTACCCCTTCTATGTTTCGAACGATGTCTTTATATGGCTCAATTTCTTCTTCATGGAGGACATGATCCATTGTTGTATGAATAGATTCAGCCCCAATGTCCCATGCCATTTTTAAAATCATAATTGCAACAATTAACCCGGCAGCTGGATCAGCATATAAAAGGACTGGCATATTAAACTTCGTACCAAGTATCGCAATCCCAATCCCAATCATTGCTGCAGCAGAAGAATATACATCAGATCGATGTTCATATGCATTTGCAATGATTGCATCACTATTTAACTTCTTCCCAAGCGCATATTTATATCTGAACATCCATTCCTTTAAAAAGATTGATATAAATGCAGCTAATAATGCGATTAATTCTGGTGAATGGATTGGTTTAAAAAAAGATGTTATGGATGATTTTCCTATTTCTATGCCCACGATAAATAAAAGAACCGCAACAATAATCGCAGCAATTGACTCTGCTTTCCCATGTCCATATGGATGGTCCTCATCCGGGGGCATTTTAGCCGCTCTAAGACCAAATAATACAGCCAGTGAGCCTACTACATCAGATGCTGAATGTACTGCATCTGCCATTAATGCCTTACTATTTCCTATGTAACCAATAATTACTTTTACAATTGCTAAAAGTAAATTTCCATATATTCCGATATACGCTCCTTTTCTGGCTTCCTTATACCTTTCATCTTGTTCCATGCTTTGTACCTACTTCCTTTAAATCTACACATTAAAATAGTATTTTCAATTTGTCATAATCTAAAACAAAAAAGAGTATAAGCATTAGCTTATACCCTTTTTAAAATTTATTTTGCTTCTTCTGTCTCTATTACTTGATTTTTATCAAGTTCACGGCCTTTAATAAATAACCAAATTTGTGAAGCAATAAAGATTGAAGAATATGTTCCTACTACTAACCCTACTAATAAAGCGATTGAGAAGTTAAGTATTGCATGACTTCCAAATAATAGTAATGCTAGTACTGCCAACACAACAGTTAGAACTGTTTTTACTGAACGTCCTAATGTTTGACGAATCGATTCATTTACGATGTCATTTAATTCTTCTCTAGTACGAATCTTCTTCTTCAGTTTCATATTTTCACGCACACGGTCAAACGTAACAATCGAATCATTAATTGAATAACCAACGATCGTTAATACCGCAGCAATAAATGTAATATCCACTTCTAATCTAAAAATACTGAAGACTACGATGATGAAAAATGCGTCATGTAGTAAAGCAATTACTGAAGCAATTGCATATGAGAATTGGAATCGTAATGATACATAAAGAATAATTCCAACTGAAGCGATAATTAGCGCTTTTATTGCATTAGCAGCTAATTCTTTACCTACTACAGGGTCAACTGTACTTACATTTGGTTCGATTCCAAATTTAGTAGTAAAATCTTTTTTCAATGTATTAATTTCATCTTTCGATAATACGCCTTTGAAAGCAATTGAACCTGCTTTAGCACCATTTGTTGAAATTGTAGTACTCTCAGGAGTAAGGTTCATTTTCGATAATTCACTATTAACAACCTGTTTTGTAACAGCAGATTTCGATTCGAATGTAACTCGAGTTCCACTTGCAAAATCAATCCCTAAATTCAAACGGAAGACTGCAAGTAGGATGACTCCGATTATTAAAGTAACGATTGAGAAATAAACAAACTTACGACCAACCTTAACAAAATCGACTTTATCATATTTTGTAGGTGGATGAGCTAAGTTATGATTTAAACCTAGAATCTCACTTTTCTTAACACCAAACCAAGTTTTTTTATTATTTAAGTAACGACTTTGAACTAATAATGAAAGTAATAAGCGAGTTCCAAATACAGCTGTTAAAAAGCTCACTAAAATACTTACAATTAAACTTGTCGCAAATCCTTTTACTGAACTTGTACCAAAAGAAAATAGTACAACAGCAGCGAGTAAAGTTGTTATATTCGCATCAAAAATTGTACCAAATGAACGTTGATTTCCTGCACGATATGCTGATGCAACTGACTTACCTAATTTAAGCTCGTCCTTCAAACGTTCAAACGTAATAATATTATTATCAACCGCGATACCAACCCCTAGTATTAATGCCGCGATACCTGGGAGAGTTAATACTGCATTCATCCAATCAAATACAAGTAAAGTCACAAAAGTATACGCCATTAACATAATGCTAGCGATTAAGCCCGGGAAACGGTAGAAATAAAGCATAAACAAGAAGATAACCGAAACTCCGATAATCCCTGCAAAGATTGTTTCATGAAGTGCATCTGTACCAAATTTTGCACCGATTGAAGTTGAGTACATTTCTTCAAGATGTACAGGAAGTGCTCCGGCATTTAATAAATCCGCAAGTTCTTTTGCACTTTCAACTGTGAATGTAGAACCAACAATTGATAATGAATCATCAGTAAATACTTGATTTACACTTGCAGCTGATAAGAACTTTGGTTTTGGCTTAGCTGATTCTTTTTTAAACGAATCCTGGCCTTCTTTAAAATCTAACCAAATAACCATCATATTGTTTGGAGCACCCATTTGTAGAACCTTTGTAGTTACATCTTTAACTTTATTGGCATCTTTAAATGTAATCGATACACTTGCTTTACCCATTTGATCAAATGTTTGCTTAGAAGCACCTTCTTTTAAGTCTGCCCCTGTCATTAATACCTTGTCGTTCACATCACGAATTGTTAAATTCGCTTCAGTTGAAAGAATATCACGAGCTTTAGCTTGATCTTTTACACCAGCTAATTGAACACGGATTCGATCTTTTCCTTCAACTTGAATATTCGGTTCACTAACACCTAATACGTTTACACGTTTCTCAAGTGCTTTTGCAGTACTTAATAATACATTTTTATTAATTTTGTCGTCTTCTTTGATTGGTTTAACTTTATAAAGTACTTCAAAGCCACCTTGTAAATCAAGGCCAAGCTTTATGTTTTTTGCAGTACCAAATACAGTTGTGCCTATTACTGCTGCTAACACAGCAATAATTAAGAAGAAGGCAACGATTCTGTTACGCTTCACCATGTTGTGAATTTCCTCCTCTATCATGTCCAAGTCTTAGTACAAATAATGGTATGTATTCATTCTTTTATTATACAAAGGCACTTTTTTTATTGTCAATTATTGGTTATATTGACTCACCAAACTGCCAAATTGGAGATTTAAACGATTCAATTCGAATAAAATTCATATAATCATTTACCGTTAAAGAGAGTATGTCTTCTACAAGTTGAAAAAGCTTCGGTTCTTCCTCATTCTTTCGCCATAAAGTTTTCTCAAGACATTGCCACAATTCTTCTCCACTTACCGTATCGTATCCAAGCATTTTAAACTCTTCCAACTTACTTTCCAGAACTACACGTAGTTTCGGTTTAAATTCAGCAACTCGTTCATGAAATATCGACATACTCTTCCCTCCTAATTTTTCTGTATATTTAGAAAAATAATTTTAGTCCATTATTATTTCAGTCTCTTGATGTTGAACTTGTCATGCTTGGTTACTTTTCTAGCATATATATAATTGTAAATCATTCTAGGCAGTTTGAGAAGGTGGTAAACGTTATGACGAAGCAAACGTTTTTAAGAGGAACGTTTTTTTTACTCATTGCAGGGCTAATTACGAGAATATTAGGGTTTTTTAATCGCATTGTTGTTGCTCGTATAATGGGTGTTGAGGGCGTCGGATTATATATGATGGCTGTTCCTACATTATTTTTAGTAATGACTCTTACTCAATTAGGGTTACCTATCGCAATATCCAAATTGATTGCAGAAGCAATGGCACAAAATAGACAAGATCGAATTAAGAAAATTTTAGCTGTATCGATGACGATCACGGGAATCCTCAGTATTATTTTTACTACCGCAATGATTTCACTTGCGCCTTTTATTGCAAAAAATTTATTGACCGACGAACGAACAATGTATCCGTTAATCGCAATTGCACCTGTTGTTCCTATTATTGCTATTTCATCTGTATTACGTGGTTACTTCCAAGGTGTACAAAATATGCGTCCGTCATCATTTTCTCAAGTTATCGAACAAGTTGTCAGAATCGTATTAGTAGCTGTTTGTACAAAGACATTTTTACCTTATGGAGTTGAATATGCTGCAAGTGGCGCAATCATTTCATCCGTATTCGGTGAGTTAGTATCTTTAATGTATATGTTGTATGTTTTCAAAAAGGAAAAGAATGCGAGATTCCTAACTGGTTTTAAGACAAATATTAAAGATGGAAGAAAAACATTAAGTGACTTATTAAGTATCGCTTTACCAACAACTGGTAGTAGATTGATTGGTTCAATTTCTATGTTTTTAGAACCAATCGTTGTTTCTCAAAGTTTAGCCCTCGCTGGATTAACAGCAGTAGCTGCTACTAAACAATATGGTTTACTCTCTGGGTATGCATTACCTTTATTATTATTACCAGCATTTATTACTTACGCATTATCAACATCACTTGTACCTGCTATCAGTGAAGCGATGGCAAAAAAAGATCGAGTTACAGTTGAAAGAAGATTACAACAATCCCTTCGCTATTCAATGATTGCAGGTGGTTGGTCTGTTGTTATCCTTTATGTTTTTGCTTCTCCAATTTTAACTTTAATGTATAAAAGTGACCAAGCAACTCCATTTATCCTTTTATTAGCACCTTGCTTTATTTTTTACTACTTCCAAGGTCCACTTCAAGCAGTTCTTCAAGCACTTAACATGGCAAATTCTGCAATGATCAATAGTTTTGTTGGCTCCGTCGTTAAAATTGCATGTATATTATTACTTGCAACAAATCCAAAATTTGGAATTACCGGTGTCATTTTAGCGATGAATATTAGTATCGTAACAATTACCGTTTTGCATTATTTCACAGTATTAAAAGCCATTCACTTCACTATTTACATTAAAGACTATGTCTATTGTTTAATTGTCTTAGGAGCCTGCATTTATATAGGTTCTTTTATAAAACATTTTGTTGTGTTTTCATCTTCTTTATTAGTACAAACTTTAACGAGTATTTCTATCGTAACTCTAATGTACTTCTTATTAATTCTATTATTTAACTTAGTAAAGAAAGATGAAATCATCCGAATTCCATTTTTCAAAAAAATAATGCCTAGATAAAAAATTAAAATGCCAATTATTCAACAAATCACGTGAATAATTGGCATTTTGTTACTGAACTTTGTTATCTATAAAAATCTTATCGTCTAACAAACTACAGTAAGACACCTGTTCTACGCTAGTATATCCGTTGATTTTTAATTGCTGCAGTAACCACACTTTGTCTTTATTATAATGATTTAAATTGTCTTCTTGGACGACTCCATCAAGTATAAGAGGAAAAGTCAGTGAACTACGATTTGCATTATTTGCATCCTTCTTAAAAACAGATAGTTTTCCTGTTGGTTCGAGAATCGCATAGTCAACTTCCCGTATATCCCCGATATCCTTTTCTCTTAATTGCAACAATAAATCATCAAACGTATATCTTTGCTTTCTCATTTCTTTATCATTTACTTTTCCATTCGAAATGATTAAAACCGGATGACCATCTAATAATTTCCTGAATTTTACGCTTTTCAGTGAAATAAATGAAAATATTATTTGAATGACTACAATCAGTAACATTGGATATGCAACTTTTAAAATTGGTTCATTATGACTTTCGATTCCAATAGCCGCTATTTCAGTCAATAAAATATAGACAACTAAATCTAATAAACTTAATTCACCAATTTCTCTTTTCCCCATTATTCGGAAGAAAAACGCTATGATTAAATAGATCGCAATCGTACGCACTGTCATCGAACCTATTTCCATGTTGAGACCTCACATTCAAACCGACTTAATTTGCTTAAATATGTATTATTGACAACTTTTTTTAAAAGCCTGTTTTTCGTAAACTCTGTTGCTATTAATAATGAAGTTTTGTAGATTTCTACTTCAGGATGCTCGTTTTCTGTGGGGAATAGTGAGCTTCCTGTAGTTTCTCCCTATCTCACTATTCTCACAGAAGTCACTCATCTTCCGCTCCAAACATCTTCTTTAACAACTACAATTAATATAAAATCTCTTTTATTAAAGTTTTAATATTTTTTGTAATTAGTTCTTAATTTTACTATCTGTATTTATGCTATAAGTATTCTAAAAATTCATCTTATGAATATGCTTGTATTAAAGAGTGTACAAGGGGGAATTTGAATGAAAAAAACAGCAGTAGCTGTCTCTTATGGTGTCTTAACCATTTTATTATTAGTATTGTCAATTAGCTTAATTTTATCATTAATACTGAGATTAACTTCACTTACAGAAGCAAGCGTTACCTCGACTACTTTTATTCTTTCATTCATTATCATGCTAATTGGTGGGTTTGTGACTGGAGCTAAGGGGAAAGAAAAAGGATGGCTTCTTGGATTATTAACTAGCGGTGCATATTCCGTTGTTGTATTTTTTGTACAATTCCTTGGATATGATCGCGCATTTTCAAAAGAACAATTAATGTATCATGCCATTTTCCTTGCAATCTGTATGTTAGGATCAATATTTGGAGTGAATGCTGCAAGCAATAAACACTATAACAAATAAGGTAGAAATAATAGATAAAAAAAAGCTAGGTTCATGTGAACCTAGCTTTTTTGACTTTATTATGCTTTGACTTTCTTATCACGAATTGCATTACGTTCAAATATTAAGCGTGTACCGTCAGTCGTTTTTAAAGTGATTGTGTTGTTTTCTTCATCGATTCCATCAACGAAACCATGTAATCCACCAATTGTTACAACAGCATCACCTTTTGCAATTGAAGCTTGCATCGCAGCTGTAGCTTTTTGGCGTTTTTGTTGTGGACGAATTAGCAAGAAGTAAAAAATTACGAACATTAAAAGTAATGGTAAAATCTGAGTTAGTGCCATTATTCATTTCTTCCTTTCATTATGTAAAATTAGAAGTTCCTAGCATTCGGTTTATTAAAACCATATTGTTCGAAGAATTCTTCTCTGAAATCTCCTAAACGGTCCTCACGAATAGCTTGACGAACTTGTTCCATTAATTGTAACAGAAAATATAAGTTATGATAAGTAGTCAATCTCATTCCAAATGTCTCTTCACATCGAATTAAATGACGAATATATGCTCTTGTATAGTTTTTACATGTATAACAATCACAATTTGGATCAAGTGGAGTATAGTCATCTGCATATTTTGCATTTTTAATAACTAATCTTCCCTCACTAGTCATACATGTTCCATTTCGTGCAATACGAGTTGGAAGTACACAATCAAACATATCTACTCCTCGAATCGCTCCGTCAATTAATGAGTCTGGTGAACCAACACCCATCAAATAACGTGGTTTATCAGTTGGTAGTAACGGAGTCGTAAATTCTAAAACTCTATTCATAACATCCTTAGGCTCACCTACAGATAGGCCACCGATCGCATATCCTGGGAAATCTAATGATACTAAATCTTTCGCACTTTGTTTACGAAGTTCTTCATATTCTCCACCTTGTACAATTCCAAATAAACCTTGGTCTTCAGGGCGACCGTGTGCATTTAAACAGCGTTCTGCCCATCTACTAGTTCTTTCAACCGAACGTTTCATATAATCATATTCTGCTGGATATGGTGGACACTCATCAAACGCCATCATAATATCAGAGCCTAAAGCATTTTGAATTTCCATTGCTTTCTCAGGCGATAAGAATAATTTATCTCCATTTAAGTGATTACGGAAATGAACGCCTTCCTCTTCAATTTTACGGAATTGACTTAAACTAAATACTTGGAAACCGCCAGAATCTGTTAAAATTGGTCGGTCCCAGTTCATGAATTTATGTAAACCGCCTGCATTTTTAATGATTTCATGACCTGGTCTTAACCATAAATGATATGTATTGCTTAAGATAATCCCTGCTCCCATTGATTTTAAATCTTCAGGAGACATCGTTTTAACTGTTGCCAAAGTACCAACTGGCATAAATGCTGGTGTCTCAAACGAACCATGTGGTGTATGGACAATCCCTAATCTCGCACCAGTTTGTTTACAAGTTTTTATGTGTTCATAACGAATAGCTGTCATTTTTAGATTCCTTTCAATTCTTAAAGTATTAACATTGCATCGCCAAAACTAAAAAAGCGATATTTTTGCTCTACAGCTTCTTTATAAGCCGACAGAACTGCTTCTCTTCCTGCTAAAGCACTAATTAACATGATTAGAGTTGATTTTGGTAGATGGAAATTTGTAATCATTCCATTAATCCCCATAAATTTATAACCCGGGAAAATGAAGATAGACGTCCAACCACTGCAACCTATAAATTTACCTTCATTAGCAGTTGCAATTGTTTCAACAGTACGAGTAGAAGTTGTACCTACAGTAATTATTCTACCACCATTAGCTTTTGTTTCATTTAACAGTTTAGCCGTTTCATCAGACATATAATAATATTCAGCATGCATGTCGTGCTCTTCGATTGATTCAACACTTACTGGTCTAAATGTTCCAAGCCCTACATGTAATGTAATAAACGCTAATTTAACCCCTTTTTTCTGAACTTTTTCAAGAAGGTCTTTTGTAAAATGCAAACCAGCTGTAGGTGCTGCCGCTGATCCAACTTCCTTAGCAAATACCGTTTGATATCTATCTTTATCGTCTAATTTCTCTTTAATATAAGGAGGTAATGGCATTTCACCAAGCTGATCTAGAATTTCGTAAAAAATCCCATCATAAGTGAACTTTAATTTTCTTCCACCTTGATCACTCGAACCTACGCATTCTGCTTTTAAACGTCCATCTCCAAATACGATTACTGTTCCTAATTTCACTCTTTTTGCTGGTTTCACTAATGTTTCCCAAACATCTTTTTCTTCTTGTTGGAGTAATAATACCTCTATTTGAGCACCTGTATCTTCTTTTTCACCAAATAGTCTAGCCGGCATAACTTTCGTTTCATTTAGTACAAGACAATCCCCTTCAGTTAAATAATCTAAAACGTCGGGAAATTGTTTATGCTCAACTATACTAGTTTCTTTATTTAACACCATTAGTCTAGAAGCCTCACGGTGCAAAAGAGGTGTCTGAGCGATTAATTCCTCTGGCAAATTAAAATCAAATAAATTTACATCCATACTTTCACCTGTTTCTAATTAATACTTAAAATCTAGTTCATTCGATGATATTTTTCAAATAGTTTCAATTTCTCTATTTTATATTTTCTAACTAACTTTCACTTATTTTCTCCCAAAAAAGGAGAAAATAAGTGAAAGCAAAATACTTATGATAATGCAAGTTACAATTGGGAAATAAAAAGAAACATTCCCTTTTTTTATAAAGATATCCCCAGGTAGTTTACCAACAAAGCGAATAAACAAACCAACAACTAATAAAACGATACCAAGTGTTATTAATACTTTTGATAAATCGATCATTGCTGTGGTTCCTGTATTCCAAAATGTTTGTATGTTAAATCTGTAACAATTCTACCCCTAGGTGTCCTTTGAAGAAACCCAATTTGAAGTAAATATGGTTCATAAACGTCTTCAATCGTTTGAGATTCTTCTCCAATCGATGCAGCAATCGTATCGATGCCAACAGGACCTCCTCGAAAACGTTCAATTATAGCTAAAAGTAGTTTATGATCAATATGATCAAGACCTACTTCATCTACTTGCATTTGAATTAGTGAACTTTTAGCAATATCAAAAGTAATGATTCCACTACCTTGTACTTGTGCGAAATCTCTCACTCTTCGAAGCAAGCGATTTGCGATACGAGGAGTACCTCGGGATCTTCTTGCAACTTCTAATGTTGCGTCTTTATCGATTTCCATTCCAAATAATTCTGCTGTTCGCTTAACAATCATCGCAAGTTGTTCAACAGTATAAAATTCCAATCGATTTAAAACACCAAATCGATCTCGAAGTGGTGCAGATAGTAGTCCAGCTCTTGTTGTAGCACCGATAAGCGTAAAAGGTGGTAAATCGATTCTGACTGATCTTGCAGTTGCGTCTTTACCGATCACGATATCAAAGAAAAAATCTTCCATCGCAGGATATAGCACTTCTTCAACCGTACGTGGTAAGCGATGGATTTCATCTATAAATAATACATCACCCGGCTGTAATGAAGTTAAGATTGCTGCCAAATCTCCTGGACGCTCAATAGCAGGACCTGAAGTAGTTTTAAATCCAACCCCAAGCTCATTTGCAATAATAGCAGCTAAAGTAGTTTTACCTAATCCTGGAGGACCATATAATAAAACATGATCTAATGATTCACTACGCATCTTGGCCGCTTCTATAAAGACTTGTAGATTCTTTTTAACTTTATCTTGTCCTATGTATTCTCTTAAGACCTGAGGTCTCAGTGAAAGTTCATGATCGAATTCTTCTCCATGAGTCTCGCTTGATATGATTCGGTCTTCCATTGTCATTGTCATCACCTCTTAGCTTGCAATAATAATTGAAGAGCTTTTTTAATATATTCATCTGTTGAAAGAGTTTCAGCTTTTAGTAATGGTACAATCTTTTTAATCTCTTTTTCTGCATATCCTAACGCTTTTAGTGCTTCCATTGCATCATCCAATGAAGAAGCTGCATTTTGTTCTTGTTCAATTGCATCTAAATCTGTGAATAAATCAACTTGAACCGTACCAAATACTTTTTCAAGTTTCCCTTTCAGATCCAGAATCATCTGTCTTGCCGTTTTTTTGCCAACACCTGGGAATTTTGTTAAGAATGCTTCGTCCTCTTCCTCAATAGCTTGAACAATTTTATTTGGTTCTCCTGTAGCAACGATCGCTAAAGCACCTTTAGGACCTATTCCTGACACACTTAATAATTTCTGGAATAAGGATCTTTCATCAAGTGTTTTAAAACCATACAACATCATAATATCTTCTCTTACATAATGATGTGTATAAACTTTTATCAATTCTTTCGCAGGTCTAAAAACAAATGGATTTGGTGTATATAATTGATATCCTAGCCCATTATGATCAATAACAATATATTCGGGTCCAACCCATTCTATATTTCCAATTATATATTCGTACATGGTACTCTCCCCTTTTTACATGTATTCCATTGTACCATATAAAGAAGAAGGAAAAAAATAGTCGACCGTCGAAAATAGTGATTTTATAACGAATATATCTAATGCGGAGGCAATTAAATGAACATGTTTCCAATCTTAACAACAAAGCGCCTATATTTAAGGGAAATTAATGTAACAGATTTAAATAGGATGTATACAATTTTATCCAGAGAAGACGTCACAAGATATTACGGCCTAGACGCTGTAAAAAATAGTAGCGAAGTGATGGAACTAATCCATTATTTTAGAGAAATGTACGATACGAAAAAAGGAATACGGTGGGGAATTATAAATAAGCAAACAAACCAATTAATCGGTTCATGTGGATTTAATGCTTATCAAGAACGCAATAAGAGAGCTGAAATTGGATATGAACTACATCCAGAATCATGGGGAGTTGGATATGCTGCTGAAGCAGTAAAAGCCCTATTAACGTATGGTTTTGACACATTGCAACTAAACCGAATTGGTGCAATCGTCTATCCTGAAAATCTTCCTTCACAAAAATTACTGGAAAAAGTAGGTTTTACAAAAGAGGGATTTTTAAGAGATTATTTAATTCAAGGTGACACATCACATTCTACATTTGTCTATTCAATTTTACGAAATGAATGGCATGGAAAGTGAGAGAAAAGCAGTTAAGTATTTCCATCTATCTTAGCAAGAAAAATGGAACTGTCCCTAAATTCACCAATTAGATGAAAAAAAACCACAGTGAAATTAATTTTCTCTGTGGGTTTTTACCTATAATCTGTTTTTATTCTTAAAAACGTGGTTATTTTCAGCCTACTGAAGGAAATGCACATATTCAAAAGATGAACCTAAATTCTTTTTTCTATTTCGTTTTTATCTATAAAAGGTTCATTCAAAGTACACTAATAATTAAGCGTGTGATTGGAACGGAATGTGCGAGACTCCTGTGGGTGTAGCGGGACAGGTGAGACCCCACAGTCTTCAAAAAGGTAGGCATGCTAATACCACGACGTCCTGTCGTAACGCATGCATGACCCACATCTTGTGGGCACAGGCTCATCGCACGCCCCACGGAAAGCGAGCATCCTGGAGTGCAAATCGACGAATAACTTTTTTCAATAGAAACAAAGTTCACCTTCGAGACAGCCCCATTTCAATTAATGTTCAATTAATGTTCAATTACTGCGTATTGTCTTAAATAATTTAACATATAATCATAGCGTTTTTTAGTGGAGATTTTTATTCCCTTTTCAAGCTGTTTCTGTTTATTTACTTCTAGTTTACTCGTATCTATCTGAAAAAATGATTCAATTATATTATTACCACTTGGCATACCTATATATAAATTCAGCATCCCTTTCGAATTAATTCCCATATATCCTTTAGATTTTAAAGTCGGTGAAAGGTCATTTATATTCTTCATGAGAACGATTTGATCGTCATTCTCTTCTATCACTTTCCAATCATTAAACTCTCTTTTTACTTCATCAGTTGTTTTATGCTGGTTGATATATATTTCTTCGACTACTTCTCCGTTAATATAAATTCTATGCAAAATAATCGTGATTCCTTTTTCAGATGAATAGTCATAAATACTAGTTTGTTTAAGCTCTGCTAATGTTTCAGTTTGTGTAGGAATCAATATAAAAAACAAACTTACGAATATCAAAATCAACTTACTCACAAACATCAACTCCTATAGACATATTAATGCAAGCTTTTTTAGTTTGACCATTAATTTTATCTTTATCCTACAATTTTAAACTCTTTCAAAAAACGCAATATAAAGGCTTGGTACAACCTCAATCTTTTTAGTAAAAATGAAACCCGAACTTTTATATAAGTTAATGGCTGGAAGATTATCCGCTCCTGTACTTACGATTATTTTTTTCTGATCGACAATGTCATTTAAAAAGTAATTAACTAATTTTTTGGCTATCCCTTGTTTAAAAAACTTAGGATGAACTACCAACCTACAAATTTGATATTGACTTTCCGATTCTGTATAGGATAAAAACGCTTTTAACTCTTTATTCTCCTTATAACCAATAAAAATTTCAGTAGATGAAGTGATAGTCTCAACAGTATCCTTTAATTGAGGTATACCATCAAATCCGATTATTTGGGCTTCTACTTTGTATGCTGGGATTTGTACATTTAAAATTAAATTTGCTATTCTTTCATCTTTATTATCTAATCTTTTAATCATAGTTTACTCTCCCTTAAAAGTGTTTTATGTGATTTTATGTATTTTCCTATTATCTCACTTTCCTTTTTACATTGAACAGTACAATTCTCATAGCGCTAATAGTAAAAACCCCATCAACTTGTTAAATTGATGGGGTTTAATATGATCTTATGCATTGATCGTTTGATTTCCATTTAGTTCGTTACCGAATTGTTTTTTGAAATTCACCCTAAAATAAATGAATGTAATCAAACTGAATAATACGATGAACCCAGCTAATATACTTAAATTTTGCCACATAAAACTGTAGTCCCCTGTTGAAATTACAGCTTTAAAAGCATTTACAGTATATGTCATTGGTAAGAAAGCATTAAAATTTTGCAAGAAATCAGGTACTAATTCTAATGGGAATGTACCAGCACTAGTCGTTAATTGTAAAATTAATGCAATAATTGCTAAGAAGCGGCCAGCATCACCAAATACAGTTACTAAAAACTGAATTAAAGTTAAAAACGCAAAACTAGCAACCATACTGATTAATAAATAGTATGGTAATGATTTTACATCTAATCCTAGAAGCATGACTAATGCAACACTTGCAATGATCGATTGAATAATTCCAACTCCGATTAATACTCCAGTTTTACCTGAGTACCAGCTAAATGCGCTACTTGGTCTTTTTGCTGCCTCTCTTAACGGGAATACCACAGAAAGTAATAAACCACCAACATATAATCCCATTGATAAGAAATATGGTGTAAAGCCTGTTCCGTAGTTTGGAACTGAATTAACACTTTCCTTTGATAATTTTATAGGATCAGAGTACATATCCAATTGTTTATCATTCGTTCCACTATGTTTAGTAGCTGTTTTTGCCTCACCCAGTTTAGATGATAATTCATTTGTTCCATCTTTAATTCTCGATAGTCCATCTTCTAAATGTACTGAACCATCTTTTAATTGGTCAACTCCTGAGACTAGTTTTGGCGTATTTCCATTTAAAGTGGAGGTTCCGTCTGCAATTTGACTCATTCCACCAACTAATTTTAAAGAATTACTATTTAATTCATTTGCACCACTAGCAAGCTGATTGATTCCATCAACAAGCTGTGGTGTTTTCTCATTTAGCTGATTTAAACCGTTCGATACTTGAGATTGACCATTTGCTAATTTTAAAACACCTGACGCAAGCTCTTCGTGCGAACTATTTAATTTACCAACTCCATCAGCTAATGATTTGCCACCTTCATTTAATTTATTTGCACTAGCTGATAATTGAGAAACACCATTTGAAACTGACTTACTTCCAGCAACCAGTGCTTCTATTTTTGCTTTATAAATTGCTTGTTGTTCAGCTGGCAAAGATGATAAAAGTGGCCCGATTTCTTTTTGAAGCTGCTCAATCCCATCGGCTACTTGCTTAGCTCCTGTTGATACCGAAGTGGCACCTTGCTGCCATTGGTTTAATCCTTGTGATATAGATTTTGATCCAGCAAGTAATTGTTCAGATCCCTCTTGAAGTAGTGGCATTTTCCCATTTAACTGGTTTAATCCGTTACTTACTTCACTTGACCCTTTCGCTAATTGATTTATACCAGATTGAAGAGGTCTAGCATTACTCTCTAATTGCTGTAATCCGTTATTTACTTTCTTAACTCCGTCAGTATATTGGTTCAAACCTTTTAATTCTTGTTTTGAACCATCTGCTAATTTTCCAACGCCTTCTTTTAATTCAATTGATTTACTTGAAAGCTCTTTTAAGCCATTCGCTAATTTAGTGGAGCCATCTTTGGCACTTCCTACACCTTTATCTAGTTCAGAAGAACCATCACTAGCTTTTGATATTCCGTCGGTTAGCTCACCGATTTTATCATAAATTGTTTCTACGTATGTTCGTGAAATTGTATTTCCAATTTGTTCTTTAATTTTTTCAGCAGCAGTACCGCCTATTTGACCTGATAAGAAGTTAAACCCTTCATTCGGAATATATTCCATTGTAAGTTTTTTCGGTTCATCGTCTAATACTGTTGCTGCATTGCTTGAAAAGTTCCTTGGAATTCGAATAATCATATAGTAGTCTTGATTTTCTAAGCCTTTACTTGCAGTTTTATTATCAACAAAATGCCATTGAAAATTATCGTTATCCTTAAGATTTTCAATAAGTTCATTACCAACTGAAATTTTCTTTCCATCTAATTCAGTACCTTCATCAAGATTTACAACCGCTACTGGTAGTTGATCTAATTTTTCATATGGATCCCAAAAAGCCCATAAAAACATCCCACTATATAATAATGGTACTAGCAAAACAGCAATAATAGGTATTAACAACTTTTTATTGCGAACTATATTGCTAAATTCTTTTCCGAATTGTGTGTTCAAAACTTATTCCCCCTTGTACATTTTGACCGAATTGTTCATTTGGTCATTTTTGTTTATAAATTAAATGGATATCATTTAGATAATCCATTTAGGATATAAAAATTAAATAACTCTTTTATCTTTTCCGGGCTCAAAGCTTCATGGTCTTTTTCCCATTCAATCTTTAGAGTTGTATAAAGTCGCAGCATGATAAGTGCAGTCATTTCTGGGTCGCATTCGACTATTTCTTTTTTGTCTATCGCTACTTCAATTTTCTTTTTAATATAAGTAATTATCGAACTGTTTAATCGGTTTATTGCATCATTCACTGCAACTGTTCCAATTTCTTTTTGTTCTTGAAGTAGCTTGATCGTTAAATCGTGTTCTTGATGGAATGCAATAAAGACTTCAATCCCTTTATTTGCTTTATCAATAAATGAATCTTCATCTCGTAACGATTGTTCAGCTAAATATTTCATTTCAATAATTAAATTATTAATAATTTCATCAAATAATTCTTCTTTGTTTTTAAAGAAAGTATAAATTGTTCCTTTTCCGACATTCGCTTGCTTTGCTATTTGACTCATCGTTGTCGCTTTATAACCAAATATCGTAAATGATTTAGTAGCCGCATCAAGAATATCTTGCTTTTTCATTTTAAATCACCTCATATCCCATTTGAACATTTTGACCAAAAACGTTTTGTGGTCATTTTTAAGATATTCCCACTTTAGCATATTAAGTTGTCAGAATCAATCTTTTTATTTCATTTGTTTTATCCCCAAAAATATCTGTTTTTATTTTTCATCACTTTCCAATGTCTAATAGTAAATTCTAAAAGGAAGAAGCATTTGCTTCTTCCTTTTCAACTTAATGGTTTGGGTTTGCTATATCCTTCACACCATGTTTTACATTTCGATACATATCTTTAACATCGTTTTTTGTATTTTTTAAAATGTTCGTTGTATCATTTGGAATATTCATAATATCATTACGAATATTTCCATCGAAAGTTACATGTACATTTTTCCCGCTTGTATACGGTGTTAAAGTATCTTTAATTTTCGAACGAAGTGCACTTTCATCAACGTTTTTATCATTTAAATCTACAGCAACCAAAACTTGGTTACCAACAACAACTGAACTAGCACTTTTTACATTCGCCATTTGTTCAACTCGTTTTGAAATCTGATCAGCGTATTTTCGATCCCCTTCACTCATACGTGTATTCGTACTAATATTAGTAAATGGTACAATTGGCGTATTCGTTGTATTATTCATATTGTTGTTCGTATTATAACGAACTTGATCAGTTAAAGAATAATTATTTGTATAATAATTAGCACTTCTACTATTTTTCCCGTCACGGACTATACCATCATTTGTATATTCACTACTTAGTCCTTCATTAATGCGATCATTCCCAAAATGAACATTTTGTCTTGCATAATTATCTCTATTATTAGGATAATTCATGTTATTTTCATAACGATCATTAACCGAATAAGGGTTAGTCGGTCTATTGTCAAAGTTTACTCTTTCGTAACCCACATTTTTCCGATGGTTCATTGCATTATTATCAGTACCACAACCTGATAACGCTAACGCAGTGAGAACAGTACCAGTGGCTACGATTAAACCTTTTTTATTCAATATAAAAACCTCCCTTTAATTACAGCTAATTGTAATACAACTCGTATTACACAATTAGCTTTGCCTTTTAAAGAGGTTTTTAATTTGTTAATTGATGGATGTCAATTTAATTAATGTAAAAAATAAAGTAAGAAAAGACGATTCATTTTCGAATCGTCTTTTCCATTCCTAACCGTATTATTGCTCATCTTCCTCAAAATATGGAACACCATATGAAGATTGATTTTGTGCGTATGGAGTAAACAACTGTGAGTTTGGATCAAAGTAAGGATTAGATTGATCTCGATACATTGGTCCATCATATGGTGAAATATTCGGGCCCATATTACCATCGAACTTAGGATAGTCCATTGGACCAGTATAAGCTGGTAATGTTTGTGGGAAATTTTCGTTCGGACCATAATAAGCCGGTAATGTTTGTGGAGCATTTGGTCCATAATATGCCGGCAATGTTTGTGGGAAGTTTTCATTCGGTCCCATATATGCTGGCAATGTTTGTGGGAACGGCCCATTTGGTCCATAATATGCTGGCAATGTTTGCGGGAATGGTTGATTTGGTCCCATATATGCTGGCAATGTTTGTGGGAAATTTTCATTCGGTCCCATATATGCTGGCAATGTTTGTGGGAAGTTTTCATTCGGTCCCATATATGCTGGCAATGTTTGTGGGAAGTTTTCATTCGGTACCATATATGCTGGCAATGTTTGTGGGAACGGCCCATTTGGTCCATAATATGCTGGCAATGTTTGCGGGAATGGTTGATTTGGTCCCATATATGCTGGCAATGTTTGTGGGGAGTTTTCATTCGGTCCCATATATGCTGGCAATGTTTGTGGGAAATTATCGTTTGGTCCCATATATGCCGGTAACGTTTGTGCATTTGGTGCAGGTATTGGTGCTGGAATTGGAGCTGGTAGTGGTGTTGGCACTGGTGCTGGTAGTGGTGTTGGCACTCCTCCAGTTGCTGGTGGTGCTGTGCCAGTCATTCCTGGAAGCGGAGGCATTTGACCAAAACCTGGTGTCGACGGTAACCCAGTACCACCTTCTCCTCTACCTGGATAGTATGGATAATTTTCATTTGGCCCCATATATGCTGGTAATGTTTGTGGCGCATTTGGACCATAATAAGCCGGCATTGTTTGTGGCGCATTTGGTCCCATATATGCTGGTAATGTTTGTGGTGCATTTGGCCCCATATATGCTGGTAATGTTTGTGGTGCATTTGGATTTGGTCCCATATATGCTGGTAATGTTTGTGGCGCATTCGGATTTGGCCCCATATACGCTGGTAATGTTTGTGGCGCATTCGGATTTGGTCCCATATACGCTGGTAATGTTTGTGGTGCATTTGGATTTGGTCCCATATATGCTGGTAATGTTTGTGGTGCATTTGGATTTGGTCCCATATATGCTGGTAATGTTTGTGGGAAATTTTCATTTGGTCCCATATACGCTGGTAATGTTTGTGGCGCATTCGGATTTGGTCCCATATACGCTGGTAATGTTTGTGGTGCATTTGGTCCTTCATATGCTGGTAAAGTTTGAGCTGGATTCGAATTTGGTCCCATATATGCTGGTAATGTTTGTGGTGCGTTTGGATTTGGTCCCATATATGCCGGTAATGTCTGAGCTTTATTTGTTTGAGCAGGTGATACTTGTTGATTTGGTTTTCCTGTTTGAATCGGTGATACTTGTTGATTTGGTTTTCCTGTTTGGATCGGTGATACTTGTTGATTTGGTTTTCCTGTTTGAATCGGTGAAACTTGTTGATTTGGTTTTCCTGTTTGGATCGGTGACACTTGTTGATTCGGTTTTCCTGTTTGAATCGGTGATACTTGTTGATTTGGTTTTCCTGTTTGAACAGGTGATACTTGTTGATTTGGTTTTCCTGTTTGGATCGGTGACACTTGTTGATTCGGTTTTCCTGTTTGAATCGGTGATACTTGTTGATTCGGTTTTCCTGTTTGAATAGGTGAAACCTGTTGATTCGGTTTTCCTGTTTGGATCGGAGACACTTGCTGATTCGGTTTTCCTGTCTGTACTGGTGATACTTGTTGATTTGGCTTACCTGTTTGTACTGGTGATACTTGTTGATTTGGCTTTCCAGTTTGTGCTGGTGATACTTGTTGATTTGTATTTGGCGTAGTTGGAGAAACTAATGATCCTGGGAAGTAGTTTTTTTTCTCTGACATGTTTTGTCCTCCCTTGGTGTTCACATTTAGCATACTTTCATTTATTGGATTATTATTTGCTACTGGCGAAACTACTTGCGGTATATTCGCGTTTGGCTTTCCAGTTTGAACAGGAGATACTTGTTGATTACTATTATTTGCAGCAGGAGATACAGTTGGCTTTGCAGGTGGAATTGGTACTTGAATAACAGGTTTAATCGTTGAAGGTGAAACTTCTACATTAATATTAAACGTATTATTTTCAACTGGTTTTGTAGTAGACGGTGCAACTGGTGTAACTTCTTCAACGGGTTTAACTTGTTCTTTTTCATTTTCCAAATCCAACTTAATACTTGTTTTTGGCTCTTTTGAAAGCTGAACTTCCTTTTGAGAACCTAAAGGAGTTTGTTTTTCTTTCGTTCTTTCCGGCACCTTAATTTTCATGCCAGGATAGATCATGTCTGGATTACTTAATTGCGCATTCAATTTGACTAATTCGTCATAGTCGATATTATATTTCTGAGCAATGCTCCGAAGAGTATCGCCCTTTTGAACTATATGAATTCTCACCTTTTCCCCTCCTGACCAATCGCCGCTACGTTAGATTGTACACAGTTAGTACCTCACAACAATGTATGTCTGTAAATTTGTATTTATGATTGAAGGAAATTTAATTTATCTTCTAGAGCTTGTATAATTATTTACTTTTTTCATGCTTTTTCTATAAAAAAATCATCTAGTCAAAGCGACTAAATGATCTTCTTAATACTATTTATTTTTAAGCCAACTCAAGCATTTTATCTAATGCTTTAATTGCATCTTGTGCAGTTTCTTTATCAACTTTAATAATATTTTGAATCGTACCTTTTTCAATATTTTCTAACGACCATAATAAATGTGGTAAATCGATTCGATTCATTGTTAAACAAGGGCACATAAATGGATTTAATGAAATAATTTCTTTATCTTGATGATTCTTGATGATTCGTTGAACTAAATTCATTTCTGTTCCGATCGCCCATTTACTACCCGATGGAGCTGCCTCAATTTGGTCAATTATATATTTAGTTGAACCATTATCATCACTTGCAGCTACAACCTCTCTAGAACATTCAGGATGCACGATAATTCTCATATCTGGATGGTTTTTACGGACATTTTCGATATTTTTAACTGTAAAGTTTTCGTGGACAGAGCAGTGACCCTTCCAAAGAATTACTTTGATTTTATTAATATCGCCATCATATTCTAATGTGTCTGTAATTGGATTCCAAATTGCCATTTCATCTAATGGAACGCCTAAATCAAATGCGGTATTACGACCTAAGTGTTGATCGGGTAAGAATAATATACGTTCTTTTTGAGTAAATGCCCATGAAACAACTTTCTTGGCATTTGAAGACGTAACCGTGGCTCCATCATTTCTACCAACAAATGCTTTAATAGCTGCTGTCGAATTTACATATGTCAAAGGAACAATTGTATCACCAAACAGTTTTTGAAGTTCAGTCCATGCACGGTCTGTTTGATGATGATCTGCCATGTCAGCCATCGAACAACCAGCACGCATATCTGGTAAAATGACAATTTGTTCATCTTCAGTTAATATGTCTGCAGTTTCTGCCATAAAATGTACGCCACAAAATACGATATACTTCGCTTTTTTATTATTTGCAGCCACTTGAGCTAATTGAAGAGAATCACCTGTTGAATCAGAAAATACTACAACTTCTTCTTTTTGGTAATGATGACCAGGAATGAAAAGAGTGTCACCTAATCTCTCTTTTATCTCTTTCACCCTTTTTTCCATTTCTTCAGTCGACAATGTATAATATTCTTCTGGAATTTGATATCCTTCGTTTTTTTGAATCATATCTAAAACGTTCATTTTCCCCACTCCAATCCCTTTTCAATTACAAATAGAAACTTATATCTAATGCTTTTACTGAATGAGTTAAGCATCCCAATGAAATGACATTTACACCACAATTTTGGAAGCTTGCTAAATTCTCTAGTGTGATTCCTCCAGATGCTTCAGTTGTGATTGTTTCAGGTACAAGTTTAACAAATTGCTTAATTTCCTCAGGTGTTCGGTTATCAAACATAATGACATCCGCTCCTGCTTCAACCGCTTCAAGCACTTGTTCTTCTGTTTCTGTTTCAACTTCAATTTTAACCATGTGTCCTAGCTTATTTCGTAAAGCTTCTACCGCGTTTTTTATTGAGCCAGCAAATGCAATATGGTTATCCTTAAGCATAACTGCATCATAAAGACCAAAACGATGGTTTGCTCCACCACCACAAGTTACAGCATATTTATCAAATAACCTTAACCCTGGCATTGTTTTTCTAGTATCAACTAATTTAATTTGATCATCGTTAAGTGTTCCAACTGCATTGAATGTCATCGTTGCAATTCCACTCATTCGTTGTAATAGATTTAGCATTACTCGTTCGCCTGATAACAATACTTGTACAGGACCTTCAACTTCTGCGATCATTTGACCTGCTTGAACAGTCTCACCATCTTGTACATGAAGTACAACATGAATATCTTCATGCAGTAACTTATAAGTCATTTCGATTAATGAAGTTCCTGATATTACTCCACTTGCTTTTGAAACTACTTTTCCAATTGAACGTTCGTGGATTGGAAATATATGAATTGAAGACAAATCACCTTCACCAATATCTTCTAATAAAAATTGCTCGATCATTTTCTTTGCTTTTAAAGTATTCATGATTTCTCCCCTTATAAATTAGCTGGCTGATTAATCTCTTCCATAAAGTGTGCGCCAATACTCTCTTTTCTACATAAACCAGATTCCGCAATCAACTTTCCAGTGATCAGCATATTATATCTTTCTATTTCATCCATTTTCATCGGTTGTAATTCCGTCTCTTCAGGCTCTAAAAAATGAGAAAAATAATCGCTAGCTTTCTTAAGACGTTCTTCATTTCTAACAATTCCAACATAATTCATCATGATTTCTCTTATTTCATTTTTGGTTGGTAGCTGCCTCGTTCTAGGTATGCTATATTTAGGTAAGTTTAATTCCATCGTTTCAGTAGGTAACTCAGCTATGAATCTAGCAACTTTCTTTCCAAATACTATTCCTTCTAAAAGTGAGTTACTTGCAAGTCGGTTTGCCCCATGAACCCCCGTACAAGCTACTTCTCCAACTGCATACAACCCTTTGATATTCGTTTCTCCATTTGTTGTTGTTTTTACCCCACCCATATGGAAATGCGCTCCAGGTACAATTGGAACCAAACCTTTCTCAATTTCAATCCCATTATTTATTAGATTCATTGAGATTGTTGGGAATCGTTCTTCAAAATTCTCAATTGAATGAATTGCTAAGAATACTTCCTCACCATTTTTCATTTCATTAAAAATTGCTCTACTTACAACATCTCTAGGCGCTAAATCTTCAAATGGATGTATCCCTTTCATGATTCGACGACCACTTTTAGTTACGAGGTATGCCCCTTCGCCTCTTACAGCTTCTGAAACTAAACCTTTGCATTCTCCATTTATATAAAGCATTGTTGGATGAAATTGAACAAATTCTAAATCTTCCATTTGACATCCGGCGCGATACGCCATTGCAATCCCATCACCAGTAATGGATTTATTATTCGAGCTAAATTGATACATTGCTCCGATACCACCGGTTGCAAGTAATGTCGTATTTGCATAATACGGCATTACTTCACCGTTTTCATTTAGGGCATAAACGCCTAAACAACGTCCATCTTGAATAATAAAATCGATGGCCATCTCATTTTCAATAATCGTTATTTTATCTTTTACACGTCCATACACAGCTTTAACAAGATGTTTTCCTGTTGCATCGCCACCTGCATGAAGTATTCTATTTTTACGATGTGCTCCTTCTCTTCCAAGATGATACTCACCGGTTTGATTTTTATCAAATTCCATTCCCAATGTAACAAGATTATTTATCGATTTTGTAGCATGTTTTACTAATTCCTCTACTGCTAGTGTATTATTTACATAACAACCTGCCTCAAGAGTATCTTCTTGATGTAGCTCCCAGGAATCGTCTTCTGACATAACAGCAGCAATTCCACCTTGTGCTAGCATTGAGTTACTGTCCCAAACTCTTCTCTTTGTGAATAGAATCACATTTCTAGACTGACAAATTTCCTCAGCAGCCATTAAAGCAGCAATTCCACTGCCAATAATGACAACATCTGCTTTTCGCATAGTTGCCCTCCTCCATTTACACATACATCTATTTAAAATTTATCATATTTATAAAAAGCTGTCTTGACACCTATATTTACATATATTTAAACTAATGACAAGAAATTTTTTTTGAACGAATCAAATAGGAGGCTACAAAGTGATTTATTTAGACTATGCTGCTACAACACCAATGAGTGAGGAAGCACTTGAAACCTTTGTTTCTGCCTCAAAAAATTATTTTGGGAATGAAAGAAGTTTACACGATACAGGCTCAAACGCTTCATTATTACTAGAAGCTTGTCGAAAGCAATTGGCAGGTTTTCTGAATGCAAGTCCCGCATCAATTTACTTTACTAGTGGAGGAACAGAATCCAATCTCCTTGCTATACAAACACTTTTAAAAAGTTCAAAGAAAAGTGGACGTCATATTATTTCAACTACACTGGAACATTCATCGATTAGTAATTATTTCAAAGTATTGGAAGAACAAGGATATGAAATAACCTATATTCCAGTTTCTAAAGATGGAATTGTTTCTCTAGAATTAATTGAACAAGAAATTCGTGAAGATACGATTCTGGGGGTCTTTCAACATGTAAACTCAGAAATTGGCGCAATCCAACCAATAAAAAAAATTGCACATTTATTTAAGCCTTTCAATATAATGCTTCATTGCGATTGTGTACAATCATTCGGAAAATTAGAAATCAGTCTCGCTGATTTGGACGTATCAAGTATAAGCATCTCGAGTCATAAGCTATACGGACCTAAGGGGGTTGGCGCACTTTATCTAAATCCAAAATTATCATGTCAGCCGATTTATCCAGGAACATCCCATGAAAGTGGTATTCGTCCGGGTACAGTAAATGTACCTGCAATCGCATCTTTTGTAACAGCAGCTGGACATTTGATAAGCAAACGTCAAGGTGAACAAAAAAGAATAGAAGCCTTAAAGCATTCATTTAAAGCCGAATTTCAAGATGTTCAAAAAATTGTCGTTTTTGAAGGTTCTGATGAGGACTGTATTCCTAATATAATTGGTATGAGGATCGTTGGTCTTGAAGGACAATTCGTGATGCTGGAGTGTAATAGACATCAATTTGCAATTTCAACAGGAAGTGCATGTACTATTGGCATGCAGAAGCCATCTGATACTATGCTCGCAATTGGTAGAAGTGAACATGAAGCTAAACAGTTTTTTAGGATTTCTATCGGACAGTTTACTACACAGGATGACTTGATTAAACTATCTACTATCTTAAGATTAATTATGAAACAAAATTTAATAACCGGGGATATGACAAATGAATAAAAAACTATTAGGGGAAGAAAGAAGACAAAAAATACTACAGTGGTTAAAGGAATCAGAAAATCCCATTTCCGGGAACTCATTAGCAAAAAGAGCGAATATCAGTCGCCAGGTTGTCGTTGGAGATATTACATTATTAAAAGCAAAGAATGAGCCTATTTTAGCTACTGCACAAGGTTATATATATATTCATCCAGACAAAGGAACTCAAAAAATACAAAAAGTAATAATTTGTCGTCACTCTCCTGAGGAAACACAAACCGAATTAGAAATTTTAGTCGATCATGGGGTAACCATAAAGGATGTAATGGTAGAACATCCTGTTTATGGATATATCACTGCACAATTACAAATTACAAATAGATATGATATCGCCATTTTCATACAAAAAATGAATGAGACTAAGTCATCACCATTATCTAATTTAACGAACGGCACACATCTGCATACGATTGAGGCGGAAAATGAAGAACAAATTACAAGTGCCTTATCTGCATTAAAAGAAGCTCAGATACTTATAGATTTTCCTTCATAATAAAAAAGGTAAGCATATAAACTGCTTACCTTTTTTATATTTAATCGATAAATTCGAATTCATATTCAGAAATTTTAACGATATCACCATTTTTCGCGCCACGTTCACGTAAAGCTTCATCGATTCCCATTCCTCGCATTTGACGAGCAAATCGACGAATTGATTCTTCACGTTCAAAATTAGTCATTTTGAATACTTTTTCTAACTCTTCACCTTTAACTACAAACGTTCCATCGCTTTCACGTGTAATCTCAAATGTAGGAGCTTCTTTTTGGTATTTATAAAGAACTCGTAATGGTTTATCCTCTTCCTCGTCATGAAGTGGGAATTCTGGAGTCGTTTCAACTAAATCTGCTACAGTAAATAATAAATCACGTAAACCTTGACGTGTTACTGCAGAAATTGGGAAGATTTGAACTTCATCTCCTACCTGCTCTTTAAATTTAATTAAATTTTCTTCAGATTCTGGAATATCCATCTTGTTCGCAACGACTACTTGTGGTCGCTCAGTTAAACGTAAATTGTATTCTTTTAGCTCTTGGTTAATTGTTAGATAGTCATCGTAAGGATCTCTTCCTTCAAGACCTGACATATCAATCACATGCACGATTACACGTGTTCTTTCAATATGTCGTAGGAATTGGTGCCCAAGACCAACACCTTGATGAGCTCCTTCAATTAGACCTGGTAAATCTGCCATTACAAAACTACGATTATCTTCTGTTTCAACAACCCCTAAATTAGGAACGATTGTCGTAAAGTGATATTCAGCAATTTTTGGTCTAGCTGAACTTACTACTGATAATAATGTTGATTTACCTACACTCGGAAAACCAACTAGACCAACATCTGCTAAAACTTTTAATTCTAGCTGGATGTTACGTTCTTTACCTGGTTCACCATTTTCAGCTATTTCTGGAGCAGGATTCGCTGGAGAAGCAAAACGACAATTCCCGCGTCCTCCACGTCCGCCTCTAGCAATAATTGCTGTTTGACCATCCATAGTAAGGTCAGCTATTAATTCACCTGTATCAGCATCCGTTACAATCGTACCAGGTGGTACTTTAACGATCATATCATCTGCATTTCTACCATGTTGACTTTTTGACATACCGTGTTGACCACGATCTGCTTTAAAATGACGCTTATAACGGAAATCCATTAGTGTTCTTAAACCTTCATCAACTCGAAATACAACATTGGCACCTTTGCCTCCGTCGCCACCAGCTGGACCACCTTTTGGAACGTATTTCTCACGACGGAAAGCTACCATTCCGTTACCGCCGTCGCCACCTTTTACAAATATCTTGACTTGATCAATAAACATAAATCCACCACTCTTTATTTTTCCAATTTAAATTCAATACTGCATTCATCTGTTTCACAAAAATATGACATCATTCGAATCTTTGAATTGTCATTTGATGATGTGACAATCCATTTTAACATTTCTTCTTTCCTTGTTAGTTTACCTCGGAAGTCAAAAAAGAAACAAACTGTTTCATCATTTATTTCAATTGTTAGGCTAACGTAATTCTCCTCGTAAATATGTACCCATGATTCTAGTTTACCTAAAAATTCACGAATCCAATCTGTCATAATTGCGTCTAAATTTTTTAGTGAACATGGTTCACCTAAAATTTCATAATCTAGTACAATCGTTCGAGGTTTCCAATTATACGTAATGATAAATTCCGCAAAAGTTGGAATTTGTAATGAACATATTTTGGCTTCATTCAAAGAATCAGCAATTATTTTCGTCATTGTTTCTTCAAGCCGTTCAGCTTGACCAGTAGCCATATATCCTTTTATTAATTGAATTCGATTTAACCAATCATGACGTGAATGTCTTAATACCTCTAGAACGTCCCATTTCTCCTGCATCGTACTCTCCTAATAGGTTTACATTTTTGAATTATAAGAAGGCAATAATATAAAGTAAACTCGGCATTTGATAAATAACTATCGTAAGTCTTCGCCACTGTTTATCTTGTAAAATGCTCGAGTATTTGGAGCATATTGTTTGAGAGGTTACTTTATCATAAAAATACAATTATTAATTTTATGAAAAAGCAAAAAGATAGAAAATTAAAACTGTCAAATGTACAGAAAAACTCTAACCTAAAAGGTTAGAGTTTCTAAGTTAGTTTCTTAAGCTTCTTGAGCTACAGGGTATACACTTACTTGTTTGCGGTCACGGCCTAAACGTTCGAATTTAACAACGCCATCAACTTTCGCAAATAAAGTGTCATCTCCACCACGACCAACATTTACGCCTGGGTAAATTTTAGTGCCGCGTTGACGGTAAAGAATCGAACCACCAGTTACGAATTGTCCATCAGCACGTTTAGCACCTAGACGTTTCGAAGCTGAGTCACGACCATTTTTTGTACTACCTACTCCCTTTTTAGAAGCAAATAACTGAAGATTTAATTTTAACATGGTTACACCTCCTGTTTTACTCGTTTATAGTGACATAGTCACCGTAACTTGCTGCGATCGATTGTAAAGATACAAGCATCGCCTCAAGGATAAGTTGCGCTTTTTGCATTTCTTCATTGGTCAAATTCATAGGTAATTGATATTTCAAGATACCTTGTTTTTCATCAATTTGCGTATATGATTCTGCGTCAATGTTACAAAGAGCCTCCAATGCATTTACTGTTCCAATTGAAACAGCTGAAATACCAGCACAGACAATATCAGTACCGTATTCAGAAAAAAATGCATGTCCACTTATAATAAAGGAACAAATTCGTCCATCTTGTAAACGTTCAATTGTTATATTTGTCATTACTTAAAATTAAGCGTTGATTTTTTCGATAACAACTTTAGTGTAAGGTTGACGATGACCTTGTTTACGACGGTAGTTCTTTTTAGATTTGTATTTGAATACAAGAATCTTTTTAGCTTTACCGTTCTTTTCAACTTTAGCAGTTACAGAAGCACCTTCAACAGTTGGGCTACCAACTTTAATGCTTTCGCCACCTACGAATAAAACTTTGTCGAATGTAACAGTGTCACCTGCGTTTGTATCAAGTTTTTCAATGTAGATAACTTGACCTTCTTCAACTTTGATTTGTTTTCCACCAGTTTCAATAATTGCGTACATAATTGCACCTCCTCATATAGTCTAAGACTCGCCAATTACAGGCATGCTATAATTAGCACTTTAATACCTGCTATGTGCGGTTGTAGCACGGTGCGCTACAAACAATAACATTATGATGTTACCATGTTGCAATATGAATGTCAACAACTACTTCAACGTTGAACTCTGTCTATATACCCGGAAATCTCCTTATTTGAACCTGTTCTCACAATGTCATAGAAATGGATTTTTGAAGGAATTATTTTAAGATATACCTTCATAAATAATGCTTTTTCAAGCCTATCTATATGTTCATCATTCTTACCTATTAGTAAATCTGCAACTTCTTGATTACATTCCACAAGTAAAGCTTCATAATCACTATTCGCTACTTCCCAGAGTTCTCTTTCTAATTCAAAAGCAACTTGCTCTCGGCCTTTTACCATTCCACTTCCATTACAAATTGGACATTTTTGATGTGTCGCCTCTATATGCGAGTGAGTTGTTCGCTTTCTAGTTAGCTCAAATAATCCTAAGTCTGTAAAGCCAAACAATTTTGTAACCGCACGGTCATCTTTAAAAGATTCCTTTAAGAGATCATATATACTTTTTTTCATCTCTGCTGATTGCATATTGATAAAATCGATAATGACCATCCCACCGATATCTCTTAGTCTCAATTGACGCGTAACCTCCACTGCTGCTAATTGATTTGTTTGGAAAATTGTTTCTTCTCGATTATGTTTCCCATTAAATTTACCAGTATTTATATCAATTACAGTCATTGCCTCAGTTTGTTCTATTATTAGAAAAGAACCATTTTTCAACCAAACAATAGATTTAAATGATTTATCAATTTGTTCTTGAATCTTATAAGCATCAAAAATATTTTCTTTTCCTTTATGTAAACTTGTTTGTACCGTTACAGGCAAATAGTTTTGACAAAGTAATAAATCGTCAACGATAATTTCACTAATTGTATTAGCCGGATGAAGCTTGAAGAATTTATTGAATAAAGAGTTGGCTTCCCAAACACAAGTTATTTTTTTAGAAATTTGCATCATCGACTTAAATTCCGATTGAAAATTTTTTAATTCATTTAAGATATCATTCTGATCTGCTTCATTACATGAAGATCTAAATATTACTCCTTCATTACCGTCCGTATATTCTCTTCCTAGTGAATAGTATTTATTTCGAATGGTTTCTTTTTTTATTTTATTCGAGACAGCTATCTGTTTAGTAAGTGGAATATAGACAACATAGTCTCCTGAGAATTCTAGGTTATTTGTAAGCTTTGGGCCTTTTTCATCAAACGCATCCTTAATTACTTGGACAAGTATATATTGCCCTTTTTGAAATGTTCTTTTTATAGCTTCGTCCGCACCATTCTGTTGAATTCGACCTTCAACAGTATCTTCGAATCTCATAAATCCATTTTTATTTAATCCTATATCAACAAATACGGCATTTAATTTTGGTAAAACATCTTTTATTTGCCCTAAATAAATATTTCCAACAAATGAACTTGTATCTGCTGAAGAAAACCATTCAACTAACTGTTCATTTTCAATTACGGCAATTCTTTTTTCTGAATGCTTTACATTCATAACAACTTTCTTCAATTTCATCTTCCTAACATCTTATAATACCTATTATTTTATTCATTTCGATAAAAAAAAGCTAGCTTCTGAAATTCTCCACAGTACTTTTACAAAATTATTGAATAACATACTAAAGTAGTTAAGTTGGCTCTGTTAAATATAATTACACTCTAACTTAGCCAAAAAGTTAGAATTGATTATTTTATAATTTAGGAGTGATAAATTGAGTATTGCTCTTTCTATCCTTATTCCTTCTGTTCCGGAAAGAATGAATTATTTAACTAAACTGATGAGTGAACTGAATAAGCAATCACAAAGTTTCCCTGTTGAAATTTTAGTACTGTTAGAAAATAAAAAAAGATCAATAGGTGAGAAGAGAAATATACTTATTGAACAGGCGCAAGGAGATTACGTAGTATTTATTGATGATGATGATCGTGTGGAGTCAAATTATATTGAAGCGCTTTGTGCAGCAATAAATGAAACTAAAAATGTCGATTGTATTGTCTTTGATGTTTTAGTAAATTACAATGACCAATTTTCTAAGGTTTGTAAATATGGCTTAGAACTTGAACATGGTGAAGATGCAAATTATTATTACCGTAAACCAAATCACTTAATGTGTTATTCAAAGAAAATCGCAGCTGCTCACAAGTTTTTGAACATAAGTTACGGTGAAGATGATGAGTGGGGATCAAGAGTTTCAAAAGATATCATAAACCAGAAGCGTTTATCATCTATCTTATATTATTATGATTACATTCCTAAACCTCCAACATGGTACGCTTAATATTCCTGGGATTAACTTATTAAGTACTAAAACAACATAATCTAATTACAAAATAAATAAAAAGGTGGCTTCGAATTGGAGCCACCTTCTTTCATTGATCCTATGCTTTACTAACTGATTAATTCTTCAAGTGAGGATGTTGCTTTTTTTTCAGTGAAATATGCATGTAATAACTCATTTTCATCAAGCATTTGTTGCGTTTTTTTATCTATCGAGAACACTACATTGTACTTATAGCCTTTTTGAAAATTAGTAAAAACTTGGAAGAGTTTTGTCTCTTTTGTTAAAGAAATCGATTTGATTTTTTGTATATAAGGCTTGCTCCCATAAAATCTTTCCATTAAAAAACGAATTGCAACAAAATGCCTATTTTTCCATTCCAACCATAATGAAACCATTAAAAACAGTAAACAAATCCATATTGTAATATTTGTAGGCTGAATAATAATTGTTGCAAATGAACATAAAGCTAAAAATGCAAATGATGAGTAAAGGCTATATTTATGTGCTCTTACAAATGGATAAATTAGTGAGAGAAAGTGATAAATTAGTTTCCCACCATCTAATGGCCAAATCGGTAATAAATTAAAGCATAGTATGCTTACGTTGTAACCTATAAAAAGTGAATATAAATTCTCTGGAATATAATTAAATTCAAATAAGAGTTTCGCGATAATAAATAAAGTTAAATGCTGAATCGGACCTGAAACCGTAACGATAAATTCTTCAAAAATTGGTCTGTTCCCATGCTCATCCAACTCTACTACACCACCAAAAGGTAGCAAAGTAATTTTATTAATCCGCCAATTAAATTTAGTCGCTGCGATCGCGTGTCCTAATTCATGACAAAAAATAATAATCGTTACAAAAAAAACCGACCAAAAATTTGCAGTTAATATCCCAATAACAGCAATTAATAAATAAAGTGGATGAAGTGATATTTTGGAAGGTAGCTTTAACCATTTATTCAAATGTAATCACCTTTTTCGGGTCAATAAATTTTTCACCCATTTTAATTGCGAAATAATATGTTCCAAAACTTCCTTCTGCATCAGTTGATACTGTTCCAATTACTTTTTTACTGTCAACTCTGTCCATATACTTTACATTTATTGAACTTAATTTTCCATACCACGATTCAGATCCATCTGCATGTTGAATTCTTACTGTATTACCTAATTGGTCTTTTTTCCCTACAAAAATAACTTTACCGTCTTTAATAGCCTCTACCTTTTGATTTGGTTCAGTTTGTATTAATATACCTTGTCCGTCCATTTTAAAATTTTGAAGTACTTTTCCACTCGCGGGTACAGCATAATCTTCAGAAGCAATCGTATCATTTTTATTTTTAAGTTGTGGTAAAAAAGCAATTGGAGATCCAAAACGGTCCTCATACCATTTCTGAATGGAAGCGAATTGAAACTCACTATTGTATACTTTTGATAGTCCGTTCCTTACTTCAGTTGCGATAGGGGAGTTACTTTTTAATACGATTGCTAGTCCGAGTACAATAACCGCACTTAGTAAACTCCTAAATAGAAATGTTGAGTTTTGAATTCTTTTAATACCTTGTTGTTCAACTAAATCGTCATACGTATAAGTATATCCGCCCTCAGAATTCTCTTCTTTTAATGGGAATTTTGTCATCATCTGATTAGGATGACCCCATTTTTCTTCTTGTTCACGTCGCTTAGCAATCCGCTTTCTTATATCATCTACTCGTTTACTCAAAGTGTCACCTCTCCTCGCAATCTTGTTATTCAATTTATATGAGAATGATGGACAACTTATGAGTAGATAATTACAAAAGAACAACACTAAGAGCGCCTTCTAATAAACACATACTTACTATCGCATTTGCTAGAGGACAAACTCGGACAACTCTGATTGGAAAATCTATATTCATTTGACGAAATAGTTGTCTTCCCATTTCAAAAATGATTCTAGTTTTAACAAAGAACTAGAATTGGACAAAGAAAAAACACTTCGCAATTAAGACGAAGTGTTATCGAATACCAAATAATTTTTTTACTTTAAAAAATAAACTCTTCTCAGTTTCAAGAGACTGTAAAGGAACAGATTCTCCAAGCACTCGTCTAGCTATATTTCTATAGGCAATAGAGGCTTTAGAATTCGGATTCATAGCAACTGGTTCGCCGCTATTTGTTGCTTTAATGACATTTTCGTCATCCTGAACAATTCCAATTAAATCTATAGCTAATGTAGAAGTAATATCATCTACATCTAAGCTATCCCCAGTTTCCATCATATGACTTCTAATACGATTGATCACTAGTTTTGGAGGCTCAATATCCTCTTGCTCTAATAATCCAATTATGCGATCTGCATCTCTAACTGAAGAAATCTCAGGAGTTGTAACAACAATCGCTTTATCTGCCCCAGCAACAGCATTTTTATAACCTTGCTCAATACCTGCAGGACAATCTATTAATATATAATCATAGTCTTTTTTTAATTCATCAACAAGTACTTTCATTTGTTCAGGTGAAACAGCAGTTTTATCACTTGTTTGAGCAGCTGGTAATAAGTATAAGCATTCAAATCGTTTGTCCTTGATTAGGGCTTGATGCGTTTTACAACGTCCTTCAATAACGTCTACTAAATCGTAAACGATTCGATTTTCTAATCCCATGACAACATCTAAGTTTCGTAGGCCAATATCAGTGTCAATTAAACACACTTTTTTACCAAACATTGCTAAAGCTGTTCCTAAATTTGCTGATGTAGTTGTTTTACCAACTCCACCTTTACCAGATGTAATTACTATAGCCTCTCCCACAGTTACATCATGCCCCTTTCTAACCTTGTCAAACTAGGTCTAAGATGAGTGAGAAATTGAATGCGATCGACAATGATTTGGTCGTCTTCGTTTATGTATGCGCATTCCATTTCATTGCCATCATCACCATAATGATCAGGTGCTCTGTTCATTATGCTGCAAATTCTCAACTGCATTGGTTTCATTATTGATGCTGCAATAACTGCATCATTCTTACCATTAAAACCAGCATGGGCAGTACCTCTTAGTGCACCCATAATAAAGATATTTCCACCTGCAATAACAGTTCCACCCGGGTTAACATCACCGATTAACAGTAAATCACCTTTAACTTGAAGAACTTGTCCAGATCTAACCATTCTGCAAATAGGTACAATTTCTTCCCTTTTTAACCATTCCACAGCTTCCTGTTTCGAAACAACATTACTTTCAATTGTTTCTACAACAAGATTATTTTTTTTTCGTATGATTGTACGAATTAATTCATCTTGTTCAGGAGATAAGAAGCGGTTTCCAATCTTTAATCGTACTGCAAGTAATGGACGATCATTGCTCTCAAACAAATGGGTAGAAAGTCGTTCTTCAATTTCATCTACTAAAATCTGAAAAGAACATGTATCATCGAGGTGCATTGTTAAACCATCTTTAGTTCCTTTTATTGTAACATATTGTTGCCTCTGTTCCATGATAAGTGTTCACCCCGAATGTATAATTCGACATGCACTCAAAAAATCCTTTATTTTTCCTCATTATTTTCACGAATTGTTCTTAATAATGATGAAAAAGGATATGCGAAAATTAATATAAAGAGTGCATTCAGTAATAATGTCGGAAATAATCTATAATTTATGAAGTAACTATTTAACATATTTGTATATCCAAATAATGCATTTAATCCGTATATCAAATATTCTAAAGCAGCTGTCCAAATTAAAACAAGAATACTTCGAACAAATAAATTTGCATAAAGTATTTTTATTGCCTGACTAATTAAGAAGATAAATAGCGGAAAAGCAGCTAAATAAATTCCAATAATCTCTGTATACACGATATCATATATTACACCAAAAATAACCCCATAAATAAGAGCTTTTTTTGGATCATAATATAAAGTTACAAAAAGTAATCCAAAAAACAAAAAATGTGGGACAATAATTCCTTGTTTCCCTAAAATTGTTGGAGACACATTTGATACATAAACATTTTCAAGTATAAAAAGAAGTGATAGAAGGAGAGGTAAAACATACTTACTCATCTACTTTCTACTCTCCTTTCTTTGGCGTATCAATTGTACGTTTAACAACAATTACATGATTAATATCATTAAAATCCGCTTGTGGTTTAATATAAGCTGTTTGTGTTAATCCATGTTCATCTGGTTCAACTTCTTCTACTTTTCCAATTACTAAGCTATCTGGAAAAACTCCACCTAGTCCTGATGTAACAACAGTTTGACCTTTTTTAACATTAGCATTTGAAGGAATTCGTTTAAATAATAATGCTTGTTTTTCAACATCATAACCTTCAATCAGACCATAAACTGTGTTTTTTTGTTGAATTTTCGCAGATATTCGATTTGTTCGATCAGATGCACTTAATAATTGAACAGTCGAAGAAAATTTTGAAACATTTTTTACTTTTCCAATTAAACCTTTTGAAGTTATTACTGCCATCTCTTTTTCAATACCATTTGTCGAGCCCTTGTCAATCGTAATAATTTGTTGCCATTTGTCAGGATCTCTTATAGTTACTGTTGCTTGAAATGTTTCATAATCACTTAAGGTTTTTTCTATCCCTACAATAGATCTTAATTCTTTATTTTCTTTTTCCAGTTCTTTTTCGCGAACAGATAGTTCTACATATTTATCAAGTTTACTCTTTAATACTTGGTTTTCCTTATATGTATCTTTCAAATCTGAAATATTATTAAAGAAACCCGCAATAATTTGTGCGGGTTTATTAAATACTTTTTCAGTCAAGCTTACCGTATCTTTAATAAACTGCTCAGGAATTGAAAGGTTTCTGTTACTTCTTAAAGAATAACCTAGAAGTGCCACCAATAAGATAATAGCGGCTAAGACAATCATTAATCGTTTATTTTGAAAAAATTGTGGCATTCTTACACCCTCTTATAGCAATTCAGCTTTTTATTCCTACGATTTCATGCGTATAATCCTCACTAATAAAAGTGAGGATTACATAGCTTGCAAATTCTTTATATACCATTTGCAACAGTTTATAAACTCAATCATTTTCGACTGAATAAAACTACTTAGCGGTATGAATTTGAAGAGTAATTCTTTTTGAAAATATCGATATTATCTAAAGCTTTACCAGTTCCTATCGCTACACAGTCAAGAGGATCTTCTGCAACGATTACTGGCATATTTGTTTCTTGACTTATTACTTTGTCTAAGTTGCGAAGAAGTGCTCCACCACCAGTTAATACGATACCACGATCAATAATGTCCGCAGCTAATTCTGGAGGAGTCTTTTCTAATGTATTTTTTACAGATTCAACAATCGCATCAACTGTATCGCTAAGCGCAGTAGCAATTTCTTCAGCATAGATCGTAATTGTTTTCGGTAATCCTGAAATTAGATCTCGTCCACGAATATCCATTTTTTCATTCGTTTCTACTTTACCAGCTGATCCGATTTCAAGCTTTAATTGCTCAGCAGTACGCTCACCAATTGCTAAATTATAATTCTTCTTAATATATTGCATGATAGCATCGTCCATATCATCGCCTGCGACACGAATTGATTGACTAGTTACTATTCCACCTAATGAAATAATAGCAACTTCAGTCGTCCCACCACCGATATCAACTACCATACTTCCAGTTGGCTCCATTACAGGAAGGTTCGCTCCAATTGCAGCTGCGAAAGGCTCTTCAATTAAGAAAGCATCACGTGCTCCTGCTTGTCTTGTCGCATCAATTACTGCTCTCTTTTCTACCGCTGTAATTCCTGATGGTACACATACCATAACATATGGCTTTCGCGAGAAAAATCCGTTACTTTTTTGTGCTAGGTGAATATAGTGTTTCATCATAGTAGCCGTTGTTTCAAAATCAGCGATTACTCCATCCTTCATTGGTCTGGTAGCAACTACATTGCCTGGAGTACGTCCAATCATATTTTTTGCTGAATTACCTACAGCAACGATTTGCTTTGTATCCGTCTGTAATGCAACAACTGAAGGTTCTCTAACTACAATTCCTTTTCCTTTTACAAAAACTAAAGTATTGGCAGTACCTAAGTCTATTCCTAAATCACGTGTAAATCCGCCTAATCCTAACATATGTATCTTCCTTTCTAAAACGTACAACTTAAATTCATATTTAAAGTATCTATACTATATTTTCTTATCGTTAGTAAATAACAGGTTTTTATCCATAACTTACATTATAAAACAATTAGCCACTAATGAACACCCTTAAACGTAACCTTTTTCTTTCAAACTGACATACTTATGTTCACCAATAATGATATGGTCTAGTATTTCAATTCCAATTATTTTTCCACATTCAACTAATCGTTTCGTCACTTCGATATCCTCTCTACTTGGAGTAGGGTCTCCACTTGGGTGATTATGTAAACAAATAATTGAGCTGGAAGATCTTCTTAATGCTTCCTTAAACACTTCACGTGGATGAACTATTGATGCATTTAGACTGCCCTTAAAATTGTTTCGCGGGCAATAATTTGATTTTTCGTATTTAAGTATAAGCATATAAAATGTTCTTGTTCAAGAAATCTCATTTCATCCATCATGAAATTCGCACAATCTTCAGGACCCTTGATTCTATATCTGTCATCAAATTGAAGTCGGTTTATTCGTTTCCCTAGTTCAAATGCAGCCAATAATTGAACAGCTTTTACTTCACCGATTCCTTTTATATTTGAAAGTTCTTCAATAGATGCGTTCATTAAAAATCTTAATCCATCAAATTTCAATAAAAGTTGATTACAAATTTGTAAAACAGGTTCATTTTTAGTCCCAGTTCTTAAAACGATCGCAAGTAATTCTTGGGTGGACAGACTATGGGGACCATCTTTAATTAACCGCTCTCTTGGTCGATCTTCTTTTGGAAAATCTTTCATGAGAAGAGTATCTTGCAAAGTACCACCTCAAATCGCTGATTAATATAGTTCAGAAAGTTTTTTCTTTACTTTATTAATTGGAAGTCCGACAACAGAAAAATAGTCGCCGTCTATTTTTTCTACGAATGTTCCTCCAAAACCCTGTATACCATATGACCCAGCCTTATCCATTGGTTCTTTCGATTCGATGTAATCTAATATTTCTTGATCACTTAATTCACTAAACGTTATTTTAGTGCACTGAAAAAAGTTTGTGCATTCTCCTTCATGAACAATCGAAACACCAGTAAAAACTTCATGAGTGTTCCCAGATAACATCCTTAACATTGCAAATGCATCTTCTTTCGATGAGGGTTTTCCAAGCTTTTTATCATTATAAGTTACAATTGTATCAGCACCAATAATAATTGCATCCGGAAATTTTTTGTATACATCAATTGCCTTTTCTTCTGCTAACTTCATAACTAATTCAGATGAATCTAAATTTTGATCCATTACTTCTTCAACTTGGCTTGTTTCTATAACAAATGGAATATTTAACATGCTAAGTAATTCTTTTCTTCGAGGAGACGCAGAGGCTAATATAAGTTTTTTCATTTTAGTCACCTATTATTTAATTTTAAAAGGAAGGATACACTTTCATCCTACCTAGATACCCACTATAACACAAATTAGTAAAAAACACTTTTCGACTTAAACTCGTTATATAAATGTAATAAAATTGAAAGATTTGCTATGTATTAAAACAAATCTTCATCAAACTTATATTATTTAATAGAAATGTAATCTATTTTAGATTTTTTCAAGATAATATTCAAATGAAATCCCATTTAATTAAAGCTTATAAATCCATTTTTAATCTCAAAATTAGTTTTTTTACAATAATTTAACAATAAATACACTAACAAAAATTAATTTGTTAGTGTATTTTTTTGTTCTTTCAATATTTTAAATAATGATAAAACATCATATTGTACCGATTCCGTAATTTGACTCAAAGTATCATTTTTATTTGTAGATATTACTTTTTCAATATTTTGTAAGTTCTTTAGTCCATCTAATAGTTTTTTGTTCGTTATCTGATCTTTTTGATTCGTTAAAATTAATAATGTCGAGTTTATTTGTTCAAGCTGTTTTTCGTTATTAAAATTAGTACTAGTTAAGTAGGATAACATAAATGCAAATGTTTCCACCTCAGCGTTAAACATATCAACAGAATTTTTCGGACCAGTATAGGTCGCCCCTGCTATCGTTTCTTCTTTTAAATAAACACTATCAAGTTTCTTTTTTACAACATCGCCTAAATAAGTACTATCTTTTCCACTGATCCCAATTACAACAAAAAAAGCATCATTCTTTTTATAAATTATTGGGTTATAACCTAATGCAGCTATTTCTTCTACATTTTTCTTTGCAGATTCCATATTTTTAAACATTCCAACCTGTGCCAAATCAAACGAAACAGAAGGTATTTTTAAATGAGTTGGTGGAGAGGTTATGGAGACTTCTCCGTTTACTGGACTCTGAGTGTCAGGCTTCGATTGTTTAAAAATCCCTAAAAATACAAATCCAAAACATAAACCAATCAAACTTGCACTTATAATGGAGATAATTATACTTTTAGATGCGGAATTTGAAGAAAAAAAAGAAATTTTCTTTTTAGCCTTTTTTACTTTCTCTATCTTCTTCTTTTTTACATCATCTAGTACAATTACTTTTTTACCTAAACCGTCAGGAGTTGGTAAAACCCATCCAAATTCCTCAAACTTTTCCACTTTCTCGGGAGGATCCACTACTGCTTCTTCAAACTGTTTTTCCTCTCCATTAATTTTAATCGATATTTTTGAGGACTTGTCCATTTGAATCCTCCTAATAGATTATTTTATAACGTAAAAGAATACTAACACACAAATCCAAAAAAACTCGTAGACATTTGTCGAGAACAAACCTGTATCGCTCAACAAATATAGACAACTTGAAAAGTGGAAAAAGCTTGGTCAGCTCTGAAGGGAATATCTCCGTTCATCTGTAGAAGTGGTTATCTTCCACTTCAAAGATGAATGGAATATTACCGAAGAGCTAGCTTTTGGAACTGGACAACTTGAAAAGTGGAAGGCGTTTGTTCAGCAGCGACAAGCATAAGACAGGTTCTAGTAAAGGTTGCTTTTTACCTTTACTGGAATTTGGCTTATGACCTCGAGCTGCTAACGCCTGGAACTGGACTATTCGAAAAGTGGAAGCGCCTTGGTCAGCCCCGACAAGCATAAGACAGGTTCTAGTAAATGTTGCTTTTTACCTTTGCTGGAATTTGGCTTATGACCTCGAGCTGCTAACGCCCGGAACTGGACTTTACGAAAAGTGGAAGCGCCTTGGCCAGCCCCGACAAGCATAAAAAGTATCTTTCAGAGAAAAGTAAAAAAAGAAACCATCATTCTAACTGACGGTTTCTATTTTGTATACAATGCTACTTTATTTCTACCTGCATTTTTAGCGTCAGAGTACATCGCTCGGTCTGAACAACGAATTAAGTCTGTTGGCTCACTTGCTACAAATGGAGCTACTGCTGCTCCAATACTAGCTGTAATTGTTAATTGAACTTGTTGTTCTTCATTTGTCATATGATTTGTTACGAAAAACGGAATATTTTCAAGGTTTGTCCTAATTTCCTCAGCAATTGAATATGTCTCATTTTCACTATGGTTTACAAGTAAAACTGAAAACTCTTCGCCTCCAAATCGAGCGACTAATCCGTTTTGATTCACTACATTTTTTATTCTTTGAGCGACTTCAATTAAAACTTCATTTCCAGCCTGATGACCATAGTGATCATTTACTCTTTTAAAATGATCTAAATCTATTAATAATAGTGAGACGGTTTTAATTTCAAATGTTTTTAATCTAGCAAATTCATTCTTAATTTTCGCTTCAAGATATTGAAAATTGTATAATCCCGTCAGTGAGTCAGTTTCACTTTTCGTCTTTGTTTCTAAGTAAAATCTTGCATTTTCAATTGCAATTGCAAGATACAATGCTAATATTTCAATCATGACTACCTGATAACGTTTATATGCGTTTTTTTGATCTGAAGCTATTGATAACACACCAATAACTTGATTATTTTTTATAATCGGGATAGACAATAAACTTTCTGCTTCCATATATTTTTTATGATCGTTAGTAAACCATTGAGAACGACGTGTAAAAATATATTCTTTTTTGTCATTAAAAACTTTCTCAGAAATCGAACCTTCAAATAAGTTAAAGTTTGGAGAACTAAAGTTTTTTTCATCGACTTTATTTATAAAATGTCTTTTTAATTTTAATTGACTATTTTCAACTAAAAACAAAGTTCCATATGAAACAGGAATGAGAGTTGTTAGTTGGTCAAAAAATTCGTCTATTACATCATCTTCTTCCATTCTTTGAGTCATTTTTTGACTAATTTTCATCGTCTGCTTTAAATACTTATTCATATTTAATGCAGATGAAAGAGAATTTAAAATGATCATTAAAATGATATAGTAAATTGCTATATAAAATAGTGTAATATAGCCTTTTGTTTCTAACATTAAATATAAGCTGATTCCAATAGGATACATCAGGAGACTGATAAAAAGATCCCACTTAAATTCTCGATTTATTATTTTAACATCCCTTTTGTATAGATAAACTGTGACAAAATAAATAACGATTTGATTGATCCAAAAAGATGCTAGAGTATAGACAAGAATTGGGATTAAACTACTTAGCATTTCCTTTGTGCCTGATGGTTCGTTTACTCCGCCAACTAAATTATAAAGTAATGCACTTCCTACTGAACAAAGCGCAAACATTATAGAATTAAGTGGCATTCTATAGAGCGTTTTTTTAGGAATACTTACTCTAATGTATAAAATAGCATAGGCTAATTGACTTATTAATAATTCAGCAAATAATCCATATGATAAAAAAACTAAAATTGATACGCCTAATATAAATGAAAAAGTAGCATCATTAATTTGGATTGGCATATTCGCTACAATTAAGAAAAGACAGATGATGATCAAAAAGCTTGATCGTTCTATATGTTCAAGAGGGCTAATCAAATGAGCATAATAGAATAGTAAAGGCATAATCAGTAGCCACGAAATCCAAATTAGCCTACTATTTTTCTTATTAATCATGATTTGACGTCCCTCCTTACAATAATGTCTAAACGTTATTAGATAATAAATATTTTCTCACATCTGAGATAAAATATAAAGAACCAGTTATTAATAAAGTCCCATTTTTTTGAATTTTTTTTAAATTATAATCAATTGCGGTACGGTAATCATTTTCATAAGTTAAATTTAATTTCACAGCACACTCAACTAATTCTTTTTCTGACATTGCTCTAGGAAATTGAAAGGTTGTAATTGTTATATCTTTTGCTATTTCTCGCAATGCTGCTACCATTTCTTCTACTTCTTTATCTTTTAATGCAGAGAATAAAATCTTTATTTCTTCACGCTCAAAATGTGTCTTTATCGTTTCAACTAAACTTTTTATTCCTTCTACATTATGGGCACCATCAATTAATACCATAGGTTCAGAGATAAGAATTTCTAATCTTCCAGGTTTATGTGCTCTTTTCAAACCCTCTTTAATGTCTTTTGTACTAAATTTCATATTATATTTTTTACTTAAGATTTCAATCGCCATTAAAGCGCATGATGCATTTCTTATTTGGTGTTTACCAAGCATAGAAATTTCAACATTTTCAATAGAAGAATTTATCCCATAATAGGTGAATTTTTCTCCATTATCACTGTTTATATGCTGAACTGATATATGTTTTCCAAATTCGTAAAGTTCTGCCCCATTCTTTATCGCCATATTTCTAATAATGTTTAGTGCTTCCTCTTTTAATTCTGCAGTAATTGTGGGAACCCCCGCTTTTATAATCCCTGCTTTATGTAAAGTAATTGCTTCTATCGTATCTCCAAGTATTTGATGATGATCATGACCTATACTTGTAATGATACTTATTAATGGCGTAATGACATTTGTACAATCTTCTAATCCGCCTAAACCCACTTCTACTAAAAATAAATCGTTCTCTCTTATTTCACCAAAGTAATAAAATGCCATAGCTGTAATGATTTCAAATTCTGTTGGTGCACCACATGGTAATTTCTCAACTTCTTCAACAATTGGTATGAAATGATTTACTAATTGAATAAAAACTTCTTCTTGAATCATTTCCCCACAAAACATTATTTGTTCACGATAGTCTATGATATATGGAGATGTAAATGTACCAACTGTATAACCAGCATCTAATAAAATACTTTGAAGATAAGAAATTGTAGAACCTTTTCCGTTTGTACCTGCAACATGGACTACTTTTACTTTTTCTTGAGGATTATTTAATCTAGTTAACATTTCCTCCATTCTTTGTAAACCTGGAACGATACCGAACTTGGTTCTGTTTAGCATCCAGTTAAGTGCTTCTTCATATGTGAAAACCATTGTATCCCTACCTTTATCGTAAAAAACGACGAATAAGATGGCTCTTGATTCGTCGTTTTTAAACTTTATTTACTTAATTCTGCAATACGAAGTCTAACAGCTTCTTGTTTTTCAAGATAGTCTTTTTCTTTTTTACGCTCTTCTTCAATTACTGCTTCTGGTGCTTTAGCAACGAATCCTTGATTGCTTAATTTCTTTTGAACGCGCTCAACTTCACTCGTCCATTTTTCTAATTCTTTTTCTAAACGTTTTTTCTCTTCATCAAGATTTATTAATCCTTCAAGAGGAAGATAAATTTCCGCTCCACTTATTACTGCTGACATACATTTTTCAGGCGCAGTTAAATTAGTCGAAATTGTTAATTCTTCTGGATTACAGAAACGTTCGATATAAGAACGATTCTCTTCTAATGCAGTTGCAATACTTTCATCCTTAGCAGAAATCATTAATTGGATTTTCTTGCTCATAGGTGTGTTAACTTCAGCTCGGATATTACGAACTGAACGGATTAGTTCAACTAATATTTTCATCGTTTCAGATGCAGTTTTGTTTGTTAGTTTTTCATTTACAGTCGGCCAAGCTGAAACTGTAATTGACTCCCCTTGATGAGGAAGTGATTGCCAAATTTCTTCAGTTACGAAAGGCATAAACGGATGTAAAAGTTTCATCGTACTTTCTAAAACGTATGCTAAAACTGAGCGTGTCATATTTTTAGCATCTTCATTTTCACCGTATAATGGAATTTTAGCCATTTCAATATACCAGTCACAAACATCATCCCAGATGAAATTGTAAAGTATACGGCCAACTTCACCAAACTCATAACGATCAATTAATGAAGTAACACTTTCAATCGTTTCATTTAAACGAGTTAAAATCCATTCATCAGCAACAGATTTCTCCTTCGTTAAATCGATTTTTTCATATGTGAAACCTTCCATATTCATTAACGCAAATCTTGACGCATTCCAAATTTTATTTACAAAGTTCCAAGTAGCTTCAACTTTTTCAATGCTGAAACGTAAGTCTTGACCTGGTGCACTTCCTGTAGTTAAGAAATAACGTAATGAATCTGCTCCGTATTTTTCAATTACATCCATTGGATCAACACCATTACCAAGTGATTTACTCATTTTACGTCCTTGTTCATCACGTACTAATCCGTGAATTAATACATCATTAAATGGTCGTTGACCAGTAAATTCAATTCCTTGGAAAATCATACGAGATACCCAGAAGAAAATAATGTCATAACCAGTTACTAATACATTCGTTGGGAAGTAAGCTTGGAAGTCTTTACTTTCTTCATTTGGCCAACCTAATGTTGAGAATGGCCATAATGCTGAACTAAACCATGTATCTAATACATCATAATCTTGGTTCCAGTTTTCAATATCTGCAGGTGGCTCTTGATTTACATATATTTCTCCAGTTTCTTTATGGTACCAAGCTGGGATTCGATGGCCCCACCATAACTGACGTGAAATACACCAATCGCGAATGTTTTCCATCCAACGTAAGTACGTTTTCTCAAAACGATCTGGAACAAATTTTACACTCTCATCAGAGTTTTGTAATGCAACAGCAGCATCTGCTAGTGGTTGCATTTTAACAAACCATTGTGTTGATAAATACGGTTCAACAACAGCACCGCTTCGTTCACTATGACCAACTGAATGCATATGTTCTTCAATCTGTACAAGAACACCCATCTCTTGTAAATCTTTTACAATTTGTTTACGGCATTCAAAACGATCCATTCCATTGTATTTTCCTGCTTTTTCGTTCATCGTACCATCTTCATTCATTACTAGAATGCGTGGTAAGTCATGACGATTTCCAACTTCAAAATCATTCGGATCATGTGCAGGTGTAATTTTTACTACTCCAGTACCAAATTCCATATCTACATAGTCATCAGCAATAATTGGAATTTCGCGATTAACGATTGGAAGCATTACAGTTTTACCAATCATTGACTTATATCTATCGTCTTCTGGGTGTACGGCAATTGCAGTATCACCTAGCATTGTTTCAGGACGAGTAGTTGCAATTTGAATTTTTCCAGATCCATCTGTTAAAGGATATTGCATATGATAGAATGCACCTTGAACATCTTTATAAATTACTTCAATATCTGATAAAGCAGTTTTTGTCGCAGGATCCCAGTTGATTATATACTCTCCACGATAAATTAAACCTTTGTTATAAAGCTTTACGAATACTTGTTTAACAGCATCTGATAACCCTTCATCCAATGTAAAGCGTTCACGTGAATAATCTAGGCCTAAACCAATTTTTTCCCATTGAGCACGAATGTGAGACGCATATTCTTCTTTCCATTCCCAAGCTTTTTCAAGAAACTTTTCACGGCCTAAGTCGTATCTTGATACGCCTTCTTCACGCAATTTCCCTTCAACCTTAGCTTGAGTAGCGATTCCAGCGTGATCCATTCCTGGTAAGTATAATACGTCAAATCCTTGCATACGTTTTGCGCGAGTAAGAATATCTTGTAAAGTAGTGTCCCAGGCATGACCTAAATGTAATTTTCCTGTTACATTCGGTGGTGGAATTACGATTGTATATTTCGGTTTCTCCGATTCTACTTGTGCTTCAAAAAACTTTCCATCTAACCAAAATTGGTAACGATCTTTTTCAACTAAACTTGGATCATATTTTGTTGGTAATGATTGCTGTTTTGTTTCCATCTTATACATCTCCTCTAAATTATTGAAAATAAAAAAACTCCATTCATCCCTGAAAAGGACGAATGGAGTTAGATTCGCGGTACCACCTTTTTTTGTCAGAAAACCAGAATTTCTTTAATCTGACACACTTAAAAAAGATAACGGATCATCCGGTAACTTCTATTCACTAAAAGTTTTCGAAGCCACTGCTCAAGGGCGACATTCCAACTCTTTTTTCTAGAAACCTCCCACCAATTGGTTTCCTCTCTGAAGAACTAGTTTGTTGTACTCTTCCCTATCTACGCATTTCAATATGAATATATGTAATAGTCTACAAAATTTACTTATCTTTAGTCAACAGTATTTCTATTTTCTTTCTAGATTATTCACAAACTGTCAATATTGTACCAGGTTTTTTAATCGATAATTCAAATTAGAAAAGGAATTGTAATGAATTTTTAACATTCACATATACTAGTACTTATTTAATTATGCGATAATTGTATAGTATCTAGATATAATATTTAAGGGGGATTTTATGGGTTTATTTAAAAATACATTAGCTCGTGTTCTCGGAATTGGAGGAACACGTATCGATACAAAGCTTGAAAAGAAAGAATATCAAGCAGGAGAACGTGTAAAAGGTGAGTTACATATAAAGGGCGGAAAAGTTAAACAAGAACTTGAATCTGTTTATTTACATGTAATGACAGAATATGAAGTAGAAACGAATGATAAAACATATTTTCAGAATGGTACGTTACAAAAAGTTATCGTGTCGGTTGATCGCATTATCAAAGAAAATGAAGAAGTTGTTATTCCATTCTTCTTTACATTATCTGAAAATACACCTGTATCGATTCACAAATCCCATATATGGATTAAAACACACCTAGAAATTGATAAAGCAGTTGACCAATACGATGCAGACGGTATTCAAATTATTCCTTCTGCTGGCTTAAAAACAGTCATACAAGCATTACAAGAAGAGGGCTTCGTTTTAAGAGAAAGCGAAAATAAAAAGAAATACGGTAAAATTATTCAAGAATTTGAATTTTACCCAATGAATGGTGAATTTAGAGGAAAACTTGATGAATTAGAAATTAACTATTTAAGCTTTGAAAAAACAGTTGATATTATTCTTCAGGTGGACCGTAAAGCAAAAGGATTATCTGGATTATTCTCAGAAACATTAGGAACTGATGAATCAAATGTAAGAATCTCATTTTCAAAAGAGCAAATTATAGACAAGCAATTTGTACGTACTAACTTAGTTAAAACAATTAAACGTTATTGTAAATAAGTACATTATTCTTACAAATTTATTTATCAAATAACCAAAAGTACAAGAAACCCATCTAATCGAAATGATAGATGGGTTTTACATATCTATATCCACAGCTTTAGCTGCTTCAATTTCTTCTCGTATTTTTGAAACGAAAAATTCTATATTATTCATATGCCAAAACGAATGCAAAAGATTTTTTACATTTTCTTTTTCATTCTTCACTCCCGAGCGTTTCATATAAGTTGAAATTTTATTAGAAAATTGGGTTGGATATGCCATATAACTCATAAATAATAGTTTTTCCTCTTCTCTTAGTGAGAAGTTTTTTTCGTACATTTTCAGCCAATTATTCCGTTCAGTCTGTTGAATAGGATAGGTTTTAAAAGAAGACTTATAGTAATTCGTTAAATCTTGTATTGGTGTAGTTTCTTGTGCATTCTCTAAATTAATAAATACTCCTTCCCCTCTTTCATTTACTAAAAAGTGCGAAATTGATAAACTTCCGTGATTCATAACAATTCTCGTATTTTCAGTTTCTTTCATTTTTTTATACCATTCTTCTAATTGGGCCTTTGCAAAATTGTGTGCGCTCAACACTTTATGGAAATATGTGCAATAACTTAATTCGTACGGTGACATATACCAATTACTTTCCGCTGATTCTATAAAAGTTTCTAATACTTCTTTATCTTTGCTCCATCTGTTTGTTAATTTATCAAAATGTGTTTGCAATTGCTCCTTATCTACTTTTTTCTCTTTTTGTGTTCGATTATGCATTTTCCCTAAGGAGGTAAACATCCTCTGAAAGTGTAAGTTCTCATCTGATCTTGAATCAACATTCTCGATCCATGGCATTAGATAATAGTGCTTTGTATTATACTCAACTACATAATCGCCATTTTGTGTATGATATATCGGTACGACATTTCGAAAACCTTTATCTTGTAAGGAACGAACATTTGCGACTAAATTATTTCGATATACTCGATTTGCATTCGCTTCTTTTAAGGCAAAAACTCCTTGATTTGTATAGACTTTCACTACTTTCCCAACAGTTTCAAAGTAGTTTGGAACAATATGATATTGAGCTAAAATGACGCTTATTTCATCTTTAGGTTTCGTATACATTTTTGCGTCACTCTCTCTTTCTAAATGAGTAAAAGCCTTGTATTAGTAGACAAGTATCTAAACTAATACAAAGCTTAAATCATATTATTATTGTTTTATTGCAGTTATCGGAATATAAATAATTTGACCTTCCGATAAAAACTCATCATTTAAATTATTAACTCTATTCAATTGCTGTGTTTGCAAGTTGTATTTTTTTGCAACAGATTCAACAGTATCACCATTTTGTGCTAAATATAGTTTTAATTTTGAGTAAGATTCTTCTTTACCTTCTCCGGTAAATAGACTTGTGAGTAAATTATCGCTTCTCACTTTACTTCTATTATCGCTTTCCTGCGCCTCTGCATTAGTATTGTCATCTATATGCTCTACGTGAACCTGTTCCTGTTCAACTTGAGCTTGATAATATTCTGCATAATATGGAGGCGTTTGACGAATATCATTAGGATTTGCATATGGAATTGCCTGGTTACTTTGTGGAAAAGGATTTTGATAGTATGGTTGCTGATTATAATTAAATGGCGGCTGTTGGAATTGATTATTAAAATACTGCTGATGACTTTGTTCAACTGAACGATTGTATTGTTCTTGATTGTATTGTTCTTCATAGTTCTGCGTTTCATTTTGAGTATTATTCGCGTAGTTTTGCAAAGCTGAATAATCATTATTTAAAAAACTCGGTCTTTGATTGACCTCATTATTTAGTATATTAGGTTGAATATTGAATCCATTATTAAAACTTGGATATGGCGTAGATTCAGTATTTGCATGTAAGTCCTGTTCAGCTATTTCATTATTTTCACGATATAGCTCCTGATATGCTTGTGTTTGCTCCACAGTTTGTTCTTGATTATAAACGACATTATTATCATTTACCGTATTTTCTTGATTTTGTTCCTCAAATTCAAATTCCAATGTTTGTTCATTAGAAAGTTCAGCATTATAGACAAATGGCGAGCTGTCTTCCTCTTCTAAATATGATTGAGATTGATCAGAATTATCTTCCTGCACTTGTTCTACTTCAGCAGGTCTAAACACTTCTAAATAAGTAGGTTGCTGAGGATAAGTCTGCACTTCCACCTCTTTCTCCTCTTCAAGTGACTGGATCCAATCACTACCGTAAAGATTATCTTTTTCCTCAGTTAAATCTGTAGGCGGTTGATTAAAGAACTGGAATTGTTCTTCCTGCTCTCGATCCCCCTCATTTTCTTCGTCATTACTTGTACGGTAATCATTACTGTAATTATAAGCATTATACTGTTCATGAGCCCTTTGTTCGTGGTAATTGTCTACCGCTCGATTATCATGAAGACCAGAAATACATAAATCAGCTGCTATTTGAATACTGCCTTTTTCAGCTAATTGATAATCGAATGTTTCTACCGACACGCATAGATTTTCAAGATCAGTGATTCTCGTTAATGGAATTGAAATATCTACTGGAAATTGATGCCTTAATTCATAACTACCATCTTCAAGTAATACAATATCCTCTACTAATCTAGAAGGCGCTAATTCTCTAAGAGAAATATAATCACCTTGGTCTGCCTGATCAGGTGAATAATTACCTTCTAAGGTCAAGACACCCTTCACTTGTACGTACTCATCAAATTGCTGTATAGTAATGTCTGGATTAAGCGAGAGTGACCTTACCTCTTTAACTTCCTGTCCTTTTTGGAACCAGACAGTTTCTTTCAATGAAAAACGAATATTTGTTTGATTTTCTGAAGACACGTTAATGTCCTCCTCTCATCGTCCAATTTGGTCTATGACATTACATTTTTATGAAAGAAGTGAAAAAAATATGAAGAAAAGATTCATATTAAGTACAAAATATGAAAAATTTCAAGCAAAGTTGAACTTACGTAGCTAAATGACTTAAATATTTTTTACGAAATTCATATATAAAAACTCCGTCATATAGAATGCTCTTCTTTATTAGATGTTTTTTCAAAAAGTATGATGAAAGCAAACTGTTGAAAAAGAAAATGACTGGAGCATAAATTGAAAGATTCCTGTGGAAGTTGCAGTACTGGTAAGACTCCGCTGCTGAGGAAGAAAGCGATCATTCTGAAGTGGAAAGTTAACCAAAGCATAAATAAAAAAAAACCTTAAATTTTTCATTTAAGGGTTTTTAAAAATTATTTACTTAATTGAGAAAAAGCATATTCAGCTGCAGCAATCGTTTTCTGAATGTCTTCATCAGAATGTGAAGTCGAAAGGAACAATCCTTCAAATTGTGAAGGTGGTAAGAATACACCTTGTGCTGCCATTAACTGATAGTACTTAGCAAACATATCTAAATCTGACGTTTTAGCTGCTTCATAATTATTGACTTTCTCATTTGTAAAGAAGAAACCAACCATTGAACCTGCACGATTAATGCAATGTGGTATATTGTATTTTTCTGCTGCTGATTTATAGCCTGCTTCTAACATATCTGCTTTTCGGTTAAACTCCACATAGTCTTCTTCAGATAACTGACTTAGTGTTTCATAGCCTGCAGTCATTGCTAATGGATTTCCTGAAAGTGTTCCTGCTTGATAAATTGGACCACTTGGAGCAATTTGATTCATTATTTCAGCTCGACCACCATATGCACCAACAGGAAGTCCTCCACCGATTACTTTACCTAAACATGTTATATCTGGTGTTACACCAAAATGTCCTTGTGCGCAATTATATCCTACACGGAAACCAGTCATAACCTCATCAAATATTAATAAAGCACCATATTCTGTTGTTAGTTCACGTAATCCTTCTAAAAAGCCTTCGACAGGTGGAACAACACCCATATTTCCTGCAACTGGTTCAACTATAATCGCTGCTAAGTCTTCACCAAATTGTTCAAAAGCATAGCGAACACTCTCAAGATCATTGTATGGAACAGTTATTGTATTTGCCGCTACGCCAGCTGGAACACCAGGACTATCTGGTAAACCAAGAGTTGCTACACCAGAACCAGCTTTAATTAATAATGAATCACCATGTCCATGGTAGCAGCCTTCAAATTTCAATATTTTGTTCTTTCCAGTGAATCCGCGTGCAAGACGTAATGCACTCATTGTAGCTTCTGTACCTGAGTTAACCATTCTCACAACTTCAATTGATGGTACTCTCTCGATAACAAGTTTAGCTAATTCTGTCTCTTTTAAAGTAGGTGCACCAAAGCTAGTACCAGTTTCTGCTGTACGTTTTAAGCCTTCAACAACACGTTCATTTGAATGCCCTAAAATTAAAGGACCCCATGATAGTACATAATCTATATATTCATTACCATCTATATCATAAATTTTAGAGCCTTTACCATGACTCATGAAAATAGGAGACATATTTACACTTTTAAAAGCTCGAACCGGACTATTTACTCCACCAGGAAGTACTTGTTTCGCTTCTTCAAACGCTTCAATCGACTTATTGTATGATCTCATTTTTAATTACTTCCCTTCTGATATCCATCTACAAGCATCTTTAGCGTGGTATGTCATTATCATATCTGCACCTGCACGTTTCATGCTTATTAATTTTTCCATTACAATCTTTTCTTCTTCAATCCAACCATTTAAAGCAGCCGCTTTAACCATTGCATATTCTCCACTAACATTATAAGCAACGATTGGTTGATGGAAGTTATTTCGAATATCACGAATAATATCTAAGTAAGAAAGAGCTGGTTTAATAATTAAAAAGTCAGCACCTTCAACAGTATCAGATTCAGCTTCACGGAAAGCTTCTAAACGATTAGCTGGATCCATTTGATATGCTTTTCTGTCTCCTTTTCCAGGTGCACTTTGAGCTGCTTCACGGAATGGGCCATAAAATGCAGATGCATACTTAACTGCGTAAGACATAATTGGAATATGATCAAAGCCAGCTTCATCTAAAGCATGTCTAATTGTTGCAACAAAACCATCCATCATATTTGAAGGTGCAATGATGTCCGCTCCTGCTTGAGCTTGACTTACTGCTGTTTTCGCTAACAATACTAATGATTCATCGTTATTTACGTAATCACCTTCTAAAACGCCACAGTGTCCATGATCCGTATATTCACATAAACAAGTATCAGCAATTACTACAAGTTCAGGATATTGTTCTTTAGTTTGTGTAATCGCTCTTTGAACAATACCCGTCGAGCAGTAAGCTTCTGAACCAACTGCGTCCTTAACATCTGGAATTCCAAAGAAAATAACTGACTGAATTCCTAAAGAAACAATTTCATCAATTTCTTTTTTCAATTCATCTAATGAAAATTGAAATACACCAGGCATTGAACTAATTGGATTTTTAACATTTTCGCCTTCTACAACAAATAATGGATAAATAAAATCTTCTTTATGTAAATGAGTTTCTCTCACCATTGAGCGTAATGCTGGTGTTTTTCTTAAACGACGGTGACGATCAAACGGAATAGAATAATTCATTTTTCTCTCCTTCATATCCTATAGACTGACATTATTTTGCAACGTCCTCTATGATTTTTTGTATTAGTGATTCAATTGTAAATTTATTTGGAACTAAAATAGACTTAAAACCTTTTTTAGTAGCAGCTAAGGCACTTACTTCCCCAATACAAGCTATTTTTAAGTTTTCTAAATCATTAATTTTAATAGACCCATCTATTAAATTACAAAACTGTTCTATACTAAACGGGTTTAAAAATGTTATAACATCTAGCTTTTTTTCAACTAATAACTGTATTAGATCATTTTTAATGCTTACGTTTGGAATCGTTTCATATATCGTTAGCGATGATACAGAATGAAACTTATCACTAAGAATTTTTGGTACAGTTTCACTTGCTAAAGAACCCCGTATAAATAAAAATTTGGTCCCTTTTTTCACATTTTCATTTAACTCAGTAGCTAATGCTTTACCAGTATAAATGCTTGGAATAAACGATACGTTGAAGCCAAATTTTTCTAAATATAACTGCGTTTTTTCTCCGACAGCACTAATTTTTTTTTGACTAACTAGCTCATTTAATTCGTTTGTAATATTCTGCACAAAGTATTCTACGGAATTAACACTAGTAAATAAAATCCATTCAGCTTCATTTATTAAATGTTTTAGTTCATGAACTGAAATTGGAATTGGTCTTACTTTCTGAAGAGGAAGATTAATAGGATTTCCACCAGACTGTTGAATTAGATTGTTTAATTCAGCAGCCTGGTGTTCTGCCCTTGTTACTAGAATGTTCATTCCACTTAAGGAATTACTCATTCGCTTCCTCTTTTACAGAATCAATAATATCTTTTGCTCCACGTTCAATTAATAGATTCGCTGCTGTTTCTCCGATTTCTTCAGGGTTAGTACCTTTTACAGTTTCCTTTAGAATTATTGTACCGTCTGGTTTTGCAACTAATGCAGTTAATGTAATCTCTTTTTGTTCATTTATCGTTGCAAAGCCTGCGATAGGAACCTGGCATCCGCCTTCCATTTTATGTAGGAAAACGCGCTCTGCCTCAACAGTTGTATAGGTTAAATCATCATTTAATCTATTAAGTAATCCACGAATTTCTATATCATCTTCACGACATTCAATCGCAAGAGATCCTTGACCAACTGCTGGAACGCAGATAGATTCATCAATATATTCTGTGATACTTTCTTCAGCCCAGCCCATTCTTGTTAGCCCTGCAGCTGCTAAAATGATTGCATCATATTCATTATCTTTCAATTTTTGAATTCGTGTATCTATATTTCCACGTATCCATTTAATTTGTAAATCTGGACGAACTGCTTTAATTTGCGCACTTCTTCTTAAACTACTTGTACCAACAATCGCACCTTTTTCTAACTCCATTAATCCTTTACCACTATTTGAAAGTAAAGCGTCACGTGGATCTACTCGTTTAGGCGTACAACCAATTATTAAACCTTCTGGTAAAATTGCAGGCATATCTTTCATACTATGTACTGCTAAATCGATTTCCTTCGTCAACATTGCATGTTCAATTTCTTTCACGAATAAACCCTTACCACCAACTTTTGAAAGAGTTACATCAAGTATAACGTCACCTTTTGTAACGATTTCTTTTAATTCAAATTCATAATCTGGTGAAACTTGCTTTAGCTTTTCGACAAACCATTTTGTTTGTGTTAGGGCTAATTTACTTTTTCTTGTACCAACAACTATCTTACGCATAGTTTACAGCTCCTTACGTACTCCATAAATGAAACGATGAATATAGATTTGAAACAACATAATTTCCGAACAATACTAAAAAGCAACATATGTTAAAAAGGCAAAGTGATTTACCATAAAAACGGTTGCTTACTTTTAAATACATAAATGTACTATACATAATTAAAACAAAAAACGAACCAAGTACTTTCATGTCATACCATACAAAGGTGTGTAATCTTAAACTTGCCCATATAACGCCTAAAATTAGCGACGTTAACATAAGTGGAACACCAAATAAGTTAAATGTAATAAACATTTTTTCCAATTTACCTAAACTACCTAATTTCTTTAAATGAGACGACCATTTTTTCTTTTTTAGTAGGATATATTGAAAAATGTACATCACTGAAAAAATAAAGGACAACGTAAAAGCACCGTACGCCAAGAAGGCAAGTCCGATGTGAACATACAATAATTCCGATTTAAGCTGGTCAACTAGCATTGCAGTTTTTCCGGCCTTTGGAATTAATATTGATAATGAAAATACTAAAAATGAAACAACATTTGTAAAGAAAACTAAGTAATCCAGTTTTACTAGCCAATTAATAACCATCGATAACGAGATGATGATCCACACATAAATATATAAACCTTCTCTCGAGGTGATAAAGGAATAAAAACTATCTTGGCTAATAGTGTATATCATTAATATTGAAGAAAAAATCCAAACAATTGCTAGCAAATAGAATGCAACTCTACTTGCCATTCTATTCGTATCAACAAAATCAATAAATGAAAAAACGATGCTCCATGCAAACAATAAGATTATTAAGTGGTATATAAAACTACTTCCCAATAGCTCCACTATTTAACCACTACAGATAACCTAATTTTTGTTTGGCAGGAATCATATCGGCATTTTCATTTGTTTGCAATTGTTTTTCATCATTTGTCTCTTGTAACATTTCATCTAAATTAAAAATTTCTTTAAATAATTTAATTTGAGCTTCAGATTGCTTTGATGAACCCATTTCTTTCGCTTTCATAATTGGATCACGTAAAAGTTGATTTACGATACTCTTCGTATGTTTTTGAATGATCTTTAGGTCTCTTTCAGATAAATGAGGAAGTTTTCTTTCTAAACTAGTCATTGTATCTGCTTGGATATCTAAAGCTTTTTCACGCAATGCAGAAATAACAGGAACAACACCTAATAATGATAACCAAGTTTGGAAATCTTCTATTTCTTCATTGATAGATTTTTTAATTTTCATTGCTTCACGTTCGCGTACAGCTAAATTTTCTGCAACAATTCCTTGTAAATCATCAATATCATATAAGAATGTACTATCAATATTATGAATTGTTGGCTCAATATCACGTGGTACTGCTATATCAACTAAAAATAAAGCTTTACCTTTTCTCTTTTTTTCTATTCGTTGAATCATTTTTTCAGTAATTACATATTCTTTTGAACCTGTCGAACTGATTACAATATCAGCTTCTTTTAAACAGTCCTCTAAAGATTCAAGCCCTTTTCCAACACCGTTAAATTGAGAAGCAAGCTTAACTGCATTTTCAGTAGTACGATTGATTACAGTTACTTTACCTACGCCTTGAGAGTATAGGTTTTGTAAAGCTAAATTACTCATTTTACCTGCACCAACAATTAAAACATTACAGCCTTTTAAATTGCTAAAAATTTTCTTAGAAAGTTCTACAGCTGCATAACTGACTGATACTGCGTTTTCGCCGATTCCAGTTTCAGAGTGTACTTTTTTTGCAAACGTAATTGCTTGTTTAAATAACTGATTAAAGATTGTACCAGTTACATGATTTTCTTGTGACAGTAAAAAGCTTTCTTTTACTTGTCCAAGAATCTGAGTTTCTCCAATTACCATTGAATCCAATCCACTTGTAACTGTGAATAGATGATTTATCGCTTCGTTACCCGTTTTAATAATTAAGTATGGAGACAACTCTTCATCTCTTAAGCCGAATCTTTGTAAAAGAAATCGTTTCATATAATATTGACCAGTATGAATCTGATCGACAACTGCATAAATCTCAGTACGATTACAAGTAGAAACAATAATGTTTTCCAAAATGCTTTTTTCTTTTTTTAGTGAACACATTGCAACATCTAGTTCACTTGGAGCAAAAGCAACCTTTTCACGCACTTCAATTGGGGCAGTTTTATGGTTTATTCCTATTGTAATGATATGCATTACATAAAGCCCCCCTAAAGAATCTTGTAAGAATGACGATTTATTATCTATATCTATTAGTTAAAATATCATAACTATGTTCTACATCAATATGCTATCATAAATGTTATAATTTGTAGAATTTTTTATCTGAGTAAAATTACAATTAATTCACAAATTCTATTATACAATAATTTTTAAATAAAAGTGATTACAAAAAATGTTAAACAGGAGTTGCTATGAAAAAAAATCGATTATTTATTGGAATCCTATTAATTGGCTTTGGTTTATATTACTTTATTTCTAAATGGCAGATCCCATCTTTACAAATTTTTACATATTGGACGACACCTATCTTAGTTACAGGTCTCGCACTCCTTGTTCAAGCTTTTAAAGGTCGCGAAAATAATTATGTATTTCCTGGTATTATCGTACTTGGATTTGGATTTCACTTTTATGCGATCTCGCATATCCATGCTTGGCCAAATCATTGGTCAGTACTTACACTTATTATATCAATAGGAATGTTATTTCAATCTCAAAGAGGTAAAGGTGATTTACTTCCAGGAATCCTATTATTTATTATGTCTTTATTTTTCCTTTTTAACGAAAAGCTTACAACAATGCTTAGTTCACTGCAGTCACAAGTATCTTATTTTCAGCAGTATTGGCCTATTTTAATTGCTGTAATTGGTTTATATCTTCTATTTTCCAAAAGATAAACATACCTATCTGAATATCAGCCATTAAAACTCAACAGCTTTCGTAAACTTTGCTTTTAAATCTGGAAATTTTAGTTTCCCACTCCTGCGGGTCTCACCTGTCCCGCAGCTCCCATAGGAGTCTCGCTAACTCTTCACTCAAATCATCCACTTTATTAAGAATAAACCTTTTAAAAAACGACAATCTTTTAGAAAAAATCCTAAAACTATTGAGGGTATAAAAAGGAGGAATATAGTTGCTATACTTCCTTTCGTTATGGAAAAAGTTTGTTTCATTTAATTATGTCTCTATACTAATTCTATCTATTTTCATTGTTTCATTTGGCACGATTACTATACATATTATAGAGCCGGAGACATTCCCAACTTTATTTGAAGGCTTATGGTGGACTATGACAACTTTAACAACAGTCGGTTATGGAGATTACTTTCCCAAAACAGTAGCAGGGAAATGCTTAGGAATGTTCTTATTTATTTTCGGAGTCGGTATTATTGGGTTACTCGTTTCAAAGACAGTTGATTCCTTTTCGAAGTATCATCGCCTAAAGTTGGAGGGGAAAATTGTGTATAAAGAACAAAATCATTTTATTTATATTGGATGGTCTAAAAAAACAAGAGATGCTATTGAGGAATTGTTTGATTCTTCACCAATTGCAATGATCGTTTTAATTGAAAATTTAGCAGCTTCACCTTATGAACATCCTCGAGTTCATTTTGTTCAAGGTGATCCTTCATTAGAAAAGACCTTAATAAATGCGAATATATTTGGTGCAAAACGCGTATGTATTTTTGCAGATTCTTCTATTGAAGATAGTGTTTTAAAAGATGGAAAAACATTGCTAATCGCATCTGCAGTTGAATCATTATCAAAAACACACCAAAAACCAATTCATACCATTGTAGAAATCTCAAAAGAGAGTCATATAGTAAACTTTAAACATGTTAATGTAGATGATTTTGTATTATCATATGAATCAGTTTCACGGTTAATTGCGAAAACAACTTTACATCCCGGTACTTCAACTATTTTTAGGCATTTTTTAAATACGAAATTTGATGGAAGTAATATTCATGTTATTGAGCCTTTAGAGGAATGGCAAACATATCAAGATGCATATCTACAATTATTTGAAAAAGGTGCCTCTTTATTAGCAATTAATGAGCAACTAAACATTCCAAAACTTAAAAATACACCCCTAAGTTCAACCGATCGTTTATATATTTATTGTGAAGAGGACTTATTAAAAAAAATGACAAGAAAGCATAATTAAAAGATATTTTTGTAAAATATAAGATGCCGATCTGTAGAATCCCACTCCAGGATGCTTGCTTTCAGTTGGACGGGCGATGAGCCACCCTTGGCGCTCACCTTCCGCTCCACACCCCATATTAACGAAACCTTAAAACAACGACATTTTAGAAAAGAGCCTAAATAAAAAAGCTGGTGGACATTTCCACCAGCTTTTTTATTTACACATTTTATCTATTACTGACCACGCTTTTTCTTTGCCCATTCCAGTTTCAGACGAAAATAAAATTAATTCATCGCCTTCTTCAATCTGTAATGTTTCACGCACAACTTTTGAATGTTTATCCCACTTACCTTTTGGGATTTTATCGGCTTTAGTTGCCACAATAATTACAGGAATTCCATAATGTTTCAAGAAATCATACATCATTACATCATCTTGTGTTGGAGAATGACGTAAGTCAACCAAGAGTACTACGGCTCTTAATTGATCACGAGATGTTATATACGTTTCAATCATTTTCCCCCATGCTTCACGTTCCGATTTGGAAACTTTAGCATATCCATAACCAGGTACATCAACATAAAATAACTGTTCGTTAATTAGAAAGAAATTTAATGTTTGAGTTTTACCAGGTTTTGAAGATGTACGAGCTAAAGCCTTACGATTAAGCATTTTATTAATAAATGATGATTTTCCTACGTTAGAACGGCCTGCCAAAGCAATTTCGGGAAGCTGTGTATCAGGATATTGATTTGGTCGGACTGCACTTATGACAATATCCGCTGATGTTACTTTCATTTTTTCACTCCTACTATAGCATGCGCAAGTACTTCATCTAAATGGGATACAGGAATAACAGTTAAGCCTTCCTTCACAATTGGAGGTACATCTGCTAAATCTTTTTCATTTTCTTTTGGTATGATTACTGTCGTTAACCCTGCGCGGTGAGCACTTAGCAGCTTTTCTTTTAATCCTCCGATTGGTAATACGCGACCACGTAATGTGATTTCGCCAGTCATACCAACTTCTTTACGAATCGGTTTATTTGTTAAAGCAGAAATCAATGCAGTTGCCATTGTAATCCCTGCTGAAGGACCATCCTTTGGTACAGCACCTTCAGGAACGTGAATATGAACATCATATTTTTCATAGAAATTTTGATCGATATTTAGTTCTTCTGCTTTTGATCGAATATAGCTAAATGCCGCTTGTGCAGATTCTTTCATGACATCTCCAAGCTTACCTGTTAGAGTTAGCTTGCCCTTACCAGGATATAGAGATACTTCAATTGAAAGAGTGTCTCCACCAAAAGCTGTATATGCTAATCCTGTTGCCACACCGATTTGATCTTCACTTTCCATTTGTCCATATGAGAAGGTTTTCTTACCTAAAAATTCTTCTATGTTTTTATCTGTGAAAATAATTTTTTGCTTTTCATTCGAAACAATTAACTTAGCTGCTTTACGACATAATGTTGCTAAGACACGCTCTAATGAACGTACACCTGCCTCGCGAGTATAATGACGAATAATAGCACTTAATGCACTTTCTCGAATTTGAACTGTAGATTTATTTAAACCGTGCTCAGCTAATTTCTTCGGGAACAAATGTTTTTTAGCTATATTCACTTTTTCTAGTTCAGTATAACCTGATAATGTAATAATCTCCATTCGATCACGTAATGGGCCTGGAATAGTTGATAAATCATTTGCAGTAGCAACAAATAATACTTGTGATAAATCAAATGGTTCTTCGATGTAGTGATCACTAAATGAATTATTTTGTTCAGGATCCAGTACTTCTAACATAGCTGAAGAAGGATCTCCTCTAAAATCACTAGACATCTTATCGATTTCATCCAATAAGAAAACAGGATTATTAGAACCAGCCTTTTTTATCCCCTGAATGACACGACCAGGCATTGCACCAATATACGTTCTTCGATGACCTCTTATTTCAGATTCATCTCTAACTCCACCTAAAGACACACGTACAAATTTTCTTGAAAGTGCATTTGCAATTGAACGAGCTAATGATGTCTTACCAACCCCAGGAGGTCCAGCTAAACAAAGAATTGGACCACGAAGAGAATTTGTAAGCTGTTGAACAGCCAAATATTCTAAAATTCTTTCTTTTACTTTCTCAAGTCCTTCGTGTTCATTATTTAATATTCTTTCAGAACGATGAATATCTAATGTATCATCTGTACTAATCGACCATGGTAGTGCAACCATCCATTCTAAATATGTACGAACCACTCCAGCTTCTGCAGCATTTGGTGGAAGCTTCTCATATCTAGCTAACTCTTTTAGTACTAACTCTTTTGTTGATTCAGGCATCCCAGTTTCTTCAATTTTCGTTAAGAATTTATCAACTTCTTCAGTTTTACCTTCACGATCACCAAGTTCACGTTGAATGACTTTTAATTGCTCTCTAAGAAAATATTCTTTTTGAGTTTTATCGATATTTTTCTTTACTTGCAATCCGATTTTTTCTTCAAGTTTAAGTAATTCCTTTTCGTCTTGAAGAAAATTTAGGATATTATGTATTCGTTCTGTCACATCAGTTGTTGCTAAAATTCTCTGCTTTTCTTCTTCCTTTAATGGAATCGCATCAACCATTGCATCTGCAAGTCTACCTGGTTGATCCTGCTTTACAATTGAAGCAATTGTTTCTGGCAGAATTCGTTTCGATAATTTACTATATTGCTTAAAATGTTGTAAAAGAGTTCTCATTAATGCACGTAATTCTTTCGAATCATCTTCAATATCAGGATATTCTTCTACCTTTGCAGTAAGAAAATCATTTTCATCAATAATTGATTTGATTTTCCCTCTGTGTAAACCCTCAACTGTTACACGAACAGTACCATTTGGTAATGTGATTTTTTGAGTTAATTTTGCTAACGTTCCATATTGATACACTTCATCTATCTTTGGATTTTCAGTATCTGCATCTATTTGGGTAACGACAAAAATTAAATGATCTAAATCATTTGCTTCTTGTATAGCTTTAATTGATTTTGTTCTTCCTACATCGAGATGTGCAATTGTCGCAGGAAATACACTAATTCCTCTTAAAGGTAGGAGGGGTACAACTTTTTCTTTTGTAACATTCATTCCGTTACACCTCCAAATATTTCATTTGTTTTTATTTCATTTCTATTTAGTTATTTTACCTTAACATACATATCATTTACAATGAAATGCATTATTTATTAATAAAAGTAGATATGACTTGCTCAAACATCAAAAAGCTATGACAATTAACGCTTAAATTTGCTTTTTAACACATTTCCTAAACCTCTTTAGTATACTAAGCGCGAAGCTAGACGATAAAATTTGGAAGCAAGTTACTCAAATAGATAATGGCGCAATAAAAAAAGTGTTCATGAAATCATCTTAAAACAGAACATAGAGTGCAAAGACAATTGATACTCTCTATTTATTCAACTTTAAGTGATTTGAACACTTTTTTAAATTACATTGATTGCGATTGATTTTCCTCAAATAAGTTTAATTGTTGATAATCCTTTTTGTTTGAACTTGGTAATTCAAATTTCCAATTATCTTTAAATACCTCGTGTAATACTTTTTCAATGCGATCCACAGGTAGCACTTCTACATCTTTATATTTATGTAATGTAGCTTGATCATTTTCGATTGGAATAATAATTTTAGTTGCTCCAGCTTTAACTGCTGCTTTTACTTTTTCTGGTACTCCACCAACTGGTTTAACATCACCTTGAATACTCATTTCACCAGTCATCGCAATTGTATTTAAAACAGGAACATTATTTATTGCAGAAAAGATTCCCACCACCATTGTTATTCCAGCAGAAGGTCCATCAGTTAAAGCACCACTAGGAAAGTTTATATGAATATTAAAATCGTCAATTGGAACACCAATTTTACGTAAAACTGTTGTTACATTCTCTAATGAACCTTTCGCCATACTTTTTCTGCGAATAGATTTACCTTGATTGCCTAAACTTTCTTCTTCAACAATTCCTGTAATAGTGATTGTTCCCTTCCCGATTTCTTTCGCTTCCATAGCGGTAACCTCGATTGGTAATAACGCGCCTATATTTGCTCCATAAACTGCTAAGCCATTTACAAGACCGACAGTTGGACTTTCAGGTATTTTGTTAACAATCCTTGGTGTAAGTCTACTTACAGTGACAACCCACTGGATATCCTCTTCAACTAATTCACTTCTACCTGAAGTTAAAACCATACCACCAGCTAATTGAATTAAATTAATCGCTTCCCGACCATTTTTAGCATATTTCCCAACTAAATCTAATGCTTTTTCGGACATACTTAAATGTATTTTTTCAGCAGATCTTTTTGCCACTGCTTGTATTTCATCTTGTTCTAATTCTCTAAAAAAGATTTCTAGGCAACGTGATCGAATAGCAGGTGGAATATCTTCAGGTGATCTAGTTGTTGCTCCGACTAATCTAAAATCAGCAGGTAATCCGTTTTTGAAAATTTCATGAATATGTGCAGGTATCGAAGGGTTTTCTTCTTGATAATATGCACTCTCAAATTTCACTTTTCGATCTTCTAATACTTTGAGCATTTTATTCATTTGGATTGGATGTAATTCACCGATTTCATCAATAAATAAAATTCCACCATGAGCATCTGTTACCGCTCCCTTTTTAGGCTGAGGTACACCAGCTTGCCCCATCGCACCTGCACCTTGATAAATCGGGTCATGTACAGATCCAATTAACGGATCAGCAATTCCTCTTTCATCAAACCTAGCAGTTGTTGCATCTAATTCAATGAAAACAGCATCAGATTTAAAAGGTGTTTGTGGATTCTTTTTAGCTTCTTCTAATACAAGTCTCGCAGCAGCAGTTTTACCAATACCTGGTGGACCATATATGATGACGTGTTGTGGATTTGCACTACATAAAGAAGCTTTTAATGCTTTGATCCCATCTTCTTGTCCAACAATATCATCGAAAGAAGTTGGTCTTACTCTTTCTGCTAATGGAACAGTTAATGAGATTGATTTTAATTTCTTTAATTGTTCCATCTCTTTTTTTGATTCGCGGTCAATTGATACCTTAGTAGTTCGCTGACCTTTTAATAAATGAATAAAATACAATGCGACGATTGTACCTAATGCCAGTTGTGCTAATAAAATTATCGTTGTTAAACTCATTGATTACCCCTCCACTGAAGTAGAAATTAATTTTAGTATCGCCTTGGATTTGGAAGGATAAACCATATTTAAAAATTAACTTATGCTGATTTTGATTAAATTCTTTTAGAAAAATAACATAAAAAAACCAAACACCATTAGGCATTTGGTTTTTAATATTAAGCTAATTTATTTTTCTTTTCTTTTTTCTTAAGCTCTAATTCAGTTCCATCTTCAAGTACAAGCTTTGCAGCTGCTCCAGATTTCACAGTTTCTGCTGAGATAACACATTTTTGAATATCTTCACGAGAAGGCAATTCAAACATAATATCTAACATTATACCCTCGATAATTGAACGAAGTCCACGAGCACCAGTTTTACGCTCAATCGCTTTTTTAGCGATTTCGACTAACGCATCACTTTCAAATTCTAGTTCAACTTGATCAAGTTCTAACAACTTTTGATATTGCTTAATTAAAGCATTTTTTGGTTTTGTTAAAATTTCAACCAATGATGCTTCATCCAGCTGTTCTAAGTTTGCTAAAACAGGTAAACGACCAATAAACTCAGGAATTAGACCAAAACGTAATAAATCTTCTGGTAATACGTGATTTAAGATCTCTTTTGAGCTTAAATCATTCTTTTCAGAATCTCCTCCGAAACCGATTACCTTTTTACCTAGACGGCGTTTAATGATTTGTTCGATTCCATCAAATGCCCCACCGCAAATAAATAAGATATTTGTTGTATCAATTTGAATAAATTCCTGATGAGGATGCTTACGACCACCTTGTGGAGGTACACTCGCAACAGTTCCTTCAAGAATTTTAAGTAGTGCTTGCTGAACCCCTTCTCCAGATACATCACGCGTAATGGATGGGTTTTCAGATTTACGAGCTACTTTATCAATTTCATCAATATATATAATACCTTTTTCAGCTCGCTCTACATCATAATCTGCAGCTTGAATTAGTTTAAGAAGAATATTTTCAACATCTTCCCCAACGTAACCAGCTTCAGTTAATGAAGTAGCGTCAGCAATTGCAAATGGTACATTTAAAATTCTAGCTAGAGTTTGGGCTAATAATGTTTTACCACTACCAGTAGGTCCAATCATAGCAATATTACTTTTTGATAATTCAACTTCATCAATTTTACTATTTGAATTAATTCGTTTGTAATGGTTGTATACAGCTACAGATAAGGCTTTTTTAGCATTATCTTGACCAATTACATATTCAGAAAGAATTTCACAAATTTCTTTTGGCTTAGGAACGTCTTTAAACTCTACTTCCTCTTCTTTTGCTAATTCCTCTTGAACAATTTCAGTACATAACTCAATACATTCGTCACAAATGTAAACTCCAGGTCCAGCAACTAATTTTCTAACCTGAGACTGAGATTTTCCACAGAACGAACATTTTAGCTGTCCTTTTTCTTCATTAAATTTGAACATATGTTCACTCCCTCTAAAATTTCTAAAAAACCACTCAATATGTATGTAATTCAAAAAAATATGTATCTTGTAGCTATATGATAGCACACAAAATAAACAAAGCAATTATTTAATACTCTTAAGTTGTTTAAATTTTTAGAATATATATATTCTAAAATAATCTAGATAATCCTTTTTTTTAAAGAATTATTTTTAGTATAGCCACAATATTTTTTTAAAATCTGTATATCAGATTCTAACATATGTATATGCCTATTTTAAAGGAATCAGTGCAATTTACCAAATATTTCATTATTGAAAAACAAGGCACGAAAAATTCGCGCCTTGTTTTCAATATATATTATTTAACGCTTATTTTTTTCTGCTATCAACTAATAATTCAACTGCTTTACGAATTTGAATATCGTCACGTACAGCATCTGTTCCACCAAGCATAGTTACTAATTGCTCAGATGGGATATTGTACATTTCAGTTAAACGTCCTAATTCTTCGTTTACTTCTTCTTCAGTTGCTTCGATTTTCTCAGCTTCGATGATAGCATCGATAGTTAAGTCGATTTTCACACGAGCTTCAGCGTCAGTACGCATTTGTTTACGAAGATCTTCTTCAGTTGTACCAGTGAATTGGTAGTAAAGTTCTAAGTTTAATCCTTGTTGCGCAATACGTTGTTCAAAATCTTTAACCATACGGTCAACTTGGCTTTCGAACATTACTTCAGGGATTTCAACTTCAGCATTTTCAGCAGCTTTTTGAACTAAAGCATCACGTAAGCTACCTTCAACTTGAGCTTTTTTAGATTCTTCTAAGTCAGCTTTGATTTTCGCTTTAAGAGCATCTAAAGTTTCAACTTCATCGTTTACATCTTTTGCAAACTCATCGTTTAACTCAGGAAGTTCTTTTGCTTTGATTTCATGAACTGTTACTTTGAAAGTAGCAGCTTTACCAGCTAAATCTGCACTGTGGTATTCTTCAGGGAATGTAACATTAACATCAGTTTCTACTCCTGATTTAGTACCAATTAAAGCTTCTTCAAATCCAGGGATGAATGAACCTGAACCGATTTCTAGTGGATAGTTTTCACCTTTTCCACCTTCGAATGCTACGCCATCAACGAAACCTTCGAAATCAAGTACAGCAGTATCACCGTTTTCAACAGTACCATCTTCTTTAACTACTAACTCAGCTTGACGCTCTTGTAATTTAGTTAATTCAGCTTGTACATCTTCTTCTGTTACAGTTGCATCAGTTTCTTCAACTTCTAAGCCTTTATATTCACCTAATTTAACTTCAGGTTTTACAGTTACTTTTGCTTTGAAGATTAATGTTTTACCTTTTTCCATTTGTTCAACGTCAACTTCTGGACGATCAACTGGCTCGATACCAACTTCTTCAACCGCTTTACCATAAGCAACAGGTAAAATTACGTCTAAAGCATCATTGTAAAGTGCTTCAATACCGAATTTTTGTTCGAAAATTGGACGTGGTAATTTTCCTTTACGGAATCCAGGTACATTGATAGTTTTTACAACTTTTTTGAAAGCTGCGTCTAAACCTTTATCTACTTCAGAAGCTTCAACTTCTACAGTTAATAGACCAACGTTAGCTTCTAATTTTTCCCATTTAGCAGTCATTGTTAGTTCCCTCC